>SDBV01002060.1_pt1 | contig 30178 bp, 25 predicted proteins | sample 2277081 | NCBI WGS metagenome assembly SDBV01 (sample SAMN10402039, study PRJNA504765) | marine sediment metagenome | isolation source: marine sediment core GS10_PC15, 223 cmbsf | place: Arctic Ocean: Southern Knipovich Ridge | collected 2010
CATGGCGGCATAGGCTTTGGCGATTACGCCGGTGCTGAGAAAAAAACCGGAAAGATGGAGTGACAGGAGTGTTATCAGGACAACCAGGACGGGCGCCGCCACCAGCGCCGGACGCAGCCAGGGCCGCAGCTTCGCCGGTGCCCCTGCTATTTTGATTCTTGACATCGTTGCCTCCTTTATATTCGGTAGAGGCGGTGTTGCCCGCAGGGAGAGGAGTTGCTCACCAATCTTGGTGTAGTCTGCCAGGATTGCCCGGCAATCAGCACAGCCGGTCAGATGCTCGTCCAGGAAATCTCGCTGCGTGCCCGCAAGCTCACCGTCAGCATAGGCTGAGAGTAGTTCCCCTAAATCTTGGCAATTCATTGAATCTCACCTCCGTTATATAGCCGCCGGAATATCTGTTTCCCCCTCGATACCCGCTTGCGCACGGCATCCTCTGATATTCCGAGAGTCTCGGCGATCTCCCGGTATTTAAAACCCTCCACAAAATGAAGCACCAGGCAGGCTCTCTGCTGGGCAGGTACTTTACGCAGGGTTTCCTGGATAGCCATCTCTTCAACCGTGCCGTCAGATTGATTTTCAACGTTCGGGGTGCCGGATTTTCGGAAACCATCGAGAGGAATAAAAGAGAGGAGCCTTCTTCTACGGTGGTATTGCCAGGCGTTATTGGTGGCAATACGGTAAAGCCATGCCTTGAGGCGAAGCTCTGAATTTGTCTTCAGAATCCCCTTATATGCCTGAATAAATGTTTCCTGTGCCAGGTCTTGCGCCGTCTCATAGTCTCCCGTCAACCGGTAGAGGTAACGGATGATGGGCACCTGGTAATACTCCACGATTTCGGCGAAGGCATCAACATCGCCGGCACGTATCGTGGCTACTAGAGCTACCGCTTCCAACGACCCGACCTCCCTTTTGTCTGTCTCTGCATATTATAATGCATGAGGAAGCCAAAACCGGACAGCAGTTTCTAAATAACAGGAAGTAAACAAAGGGCTGGCAATGTAAATACCTTATTAGTGGGAAGTACCGTACGGCAGGTAGAATCTTTGAGCGCGTTCCTGGCCGTTCAAAGAAAGTGGGCGAAGGTGTGACATGGTGGAGCTGGGGGTACAATAGGCAGAACTTTCCAGATCCAATTCAGTCTGAGTACCTGACTTTTAATCAGGGTGTCACAGGTTCGAAACCTGTACGGCCTACCAAGGCTAGATAGGCCTTCCCTGTCGGGGAGTCCTTGTAAGAATCAGGGTGTCAAGACACTAGGTCAACCGACACCCTGATTTTATCATTTATCCAAGGAATGTCAATCCTTAATTATTCGTCGCCTTCCTCCCGCTCCTCTCTTCTCTTCTTCGTTGAGTCGCCTCATACCGCTCTCTCCAAGGTTCCCAAGTTGGAATCTGTTCTGTGCCCGGCTGCCAGAGACTGCGATCTCTTCCTCTTGGCTTTTCGGGAGGCGGCAAAGCTTCCAGTTCCTGAGCAATTTTCTCCAAATGATAGGCGGTATCACCCAGATAAAACTTGGCAGAAGTAGCCTTTCTTGTGTAGAGAGGCAAGACATGCAATGCATCAGTAGACCCAACGCCGGCAAAAACCTGATGAGCACGCCAGCAAGCTTGCTCTTGGGCATCGTTGGTCCAGGCTTTGGCTATGGCCACTTCCATATCACACGGTACTCCTTCACTAAGCTTCCAAGCCGCGAAATAGGTAACTTGCCTCGAACCATCAACGGCACCGACCAGCTGAACAATATGTTCCTGCACGAATTGGTTAATTCCGATAGGCATCTCAAACTGTATCCTGCTCTTGGCATAATCTACGGTCAACTCTAAGATTCGCTGGCCGGCGCCTACCATCTCGGCACAGAGCATCGTTGCGCCGACTTGCATAGCCCCAGCCAGAGGAGTCCAGCCATCATGGAGTTTCCCCACAATGCTCTTCTTTGGTACTCTTACTTGATCAAAAATAACCTCGCTCTGTTTGTTGTCCCCACTAATTGCTTTCAGGAGGGTATGGCCTATCCCTGGTCTCTTCGCATCCACCAGAAATAGGGTTATACCGCTGCACGCGCTATCGCCGTCCTTGGTTCTGGTAACGCATACAAAGTAATCGGCGACATGAGCATCGTGAACAAACAACTTGGTGCCATCGATAATGTAATCATCCGCATCAGCAGTAGCCCGGACAGTTACTCCTTCGGGGTCCCAGGTCTTGCCATCCCAACTGGACTGAGGTTCGCTCAAAGCAAGGGCAAGAATTAGATCCCCGCTGGCTATTTTGGGCAGCAACTCTGCTTTCTGGTCGTCACTGCCAGCAGCGAGGATAATAAGTCCGCAGAGAACCACCGAAGAGAGATGAGGGCTGGGTAACATAGCCCTGCCCATTTCCTCATAGAGAACAGCAAGGTCTAGGATGCTGCCGCCCGTGCCGCCGTATCTCTCAGGATAGACCAGTCCTAGCCACCCCAAGTCAGCAATCTTGCGCCAGAGTTCTGGGGAATAACCGTCATCGTCCTCTTCCATTTCCCTGACGAAACTCTCAGGGCATTCCTTCTTCAAGAAATCACGAGCTGCTGTCTTTAACATTTCCTGCTCCTCACTCAGAGAAAAATCCATGACCTTACTCCTTTCACCCTGTCATATTTGGTCTGGCCGGCTAACCTCCCCCTTGTTTGGTCAAAGCCTCGTTAATCGCAACGTTGAACTGTCTTGGTATTCTAGGCAAGCCAAGTCCTCTGGTGGCTACAACCATCTTCAGTATCTCTAGGGTTCCACCAGCGTGGTAGCTTCGAGACGACTCCCATCTGCGCTGCACCGTCCCGTCCAGTTTCGCATGTTTCGACTCTGTCTTTAGCTGCCCGAAAATGCCGAACATATCCATCACCGCCTCAGCCGAGGGAGCACTCCAGTCTTTTGTGTAGACTACGCCCAAAAAGTAGGGCTGTGGCCCTAATCTGTCCCTTTGACTGGTCCACCATATCTGATGCCACTTGGTGAGCCAGGATACCTCCATTTGAATAGCCATTCGCGCGAGCACTTGGCGAACTTGAGGGTCCTTTATGAGTGGCTTTCCATTTCGCTTCTCTTCCCGGGAAAAATGTACCCACCTATCCATGCCTCGCCCAACACCTAGCCCGCCACCACCAATCCCGGCCCTTTCAAACTCAAAGGTGGACATAGCGTGATAGAACCCCCTATTCTTCTCGCCCAGCAGATAGTTCTTAGGCACTCTTACGTTATCATAGAAAATCTCCACCTGGGATGAGCCACCCATGGTAGGTAACGGGCGGTAGGTTATGCCAGGCGCATCACCGGGAACGGCAAAAAGGCTGATCCCTCTATGTTTAGGCGTGGTGTCGGCAGTTCTAGCTAGAGTAAGGAGCCAATCAGGTTTATACACACAGGTAATAAATGTCTTCTGGCCGTCAAGGATAAAGTCATCACCATCAGATATGGCCCTAAGCTGCACGTTGGCCTCATCGGAGCCAGCCTCAGGTTCGGTAAAAGCCTGATACCATAGTACCTCCCCCCGAATAATCGGCGGTACAAATTTCTCCTGTTGCTCCTCACTACCGACGGTAAGAACCACAGGCCCTACCAGGTTGTAGTCTTGAAAGCCAGGCCACTGCACCCCCCAATACGATTGCTCTTCACCCGCGATGCCCTGCTCAATGGCTGTCAAGCCCAAACCGCCGTACTTCTTTGGCCAGCCTGCGGTGGGATAACCTCTCTCCACTGCTTTGCTCTGAAATTCCCTCCAAAAAGCTTCCAATTCTTTACCTGTACCACCTGAAAAGGTGATATGCTGGTTGTAGTCTTCCGGCAATTCGTCAACATAGAAATCATGAACTTCCTTTCTCAGCTTCTCCTGCTCTTCGGTAAATCCAAACTCCATATCATCCCTCCTTCCTTTCTTTTTAGCAGGGCTTTTACCTCCTAATCCATGATAGCCCGTCTTTACCTCCTACCGCGTTGCGTAGCAGACATGTGGCTGATACGAGAACAGTGCATTTCTAAATGACCATAACGCGCTCTCGGGACAACTTTTCTCTCATAATAAACTTAGCCGACCCCTCTGATGGTGAGGGGATTACTTAATGACTCCTTCTATGACCAGCTCAGCGATTTCCTCATCCGGCATGCGCAGAAGCTCCTTCAGAATATACTCGGTGTGTTCGCCCAGCAAAGGAGCCCGCCGCAGTTCAAAACCCGACTTAGATAGTAGGAAGGACGGCTGGGGCGCATAGTGCTTCCCAACAACCGGGTTGTCAAACTGCTGAAAAAAATGTTGATACTTCAGCTGAGGGTCATGCTCCAGAAGGTCCTCAGCAGTTTCCAGCACTCCTGCGCCAATCCCTGCAGACTGCATCACTTCCATGACCTCTTCAGCCGAATGGTGAATTGTCCACTCACCAATCAGTCTATCCAATTGATTCTCGTTTTCCTTCCTGGCGACAATAGTTGCAAAATTCGGGTCGCTAGTCCAGGACGGGTTGCCGATGACCCCGGCGAAGCTCTTCCACTCTTCATCGGTGAATATGGCGATAGCGCACCACCTGTCCTTGCCCAGACAGAGATAGGCGTTGTGGGGGGCCGCATAAGGGTGACGGTTGCCCATCCTGTTTGCCACGCGACCGTTCACCACATAATCAAGGATAAGTGGCGCTAGGAAGTGTATGCCATTTTCATACTGGGATGCGTCCAGATATTGCCCCTTACCTGTACGATCCCGGTAATCTAGAGCAGCCAGAATGGCCAGGACATTGAAGTGCGGTGCGATGTAGTCAGTATAGGAGGAGATCCACAGCGGCTCCCGGTCTGGCCAGCCGGTAAGATGACAAAACCCGGATAGGGCCGTCAACTGGTGGCCTGTGCCCGGCTGTGTGGCTTGGGGACCGGTCTGCCCTAGCATGCAGGAACTGAGCATTATGATGTCTGGCTTCACTTTCTTCAGCTCTTGATAGCCCAGACCCATCCTCTCCATCGCTCCTCCGGCGAAGTTTTCTACTACCACATCAGCCCGGGCCACAAGTCTCTTGGCTACCTCAATCCCTCTTGGACTGGCCGCGTTCAAATTAATACTGAGCTTGCCTGTATTATCGTGATTGAACTGGCCGCTGCGGTTCAATCCGGCTGTACCGTCCTTAAACGGCCCTACAAGCCGTAACATATCAGGCCGGATCTCGCTCTCTATTTTGATGACTTCCGCGCCATAGTCAGAAAGGATCTTCGTGCTTAGAGGGCCCACGATCACCCACCCGAAGTCGACAACCGTTATCCCCTCGAGGGGTCTTCTCGGCAGATTCCCAATCGTGTCAGGTCGGGCCGCGCCGCCCCTGGCTGGACTCAATATCAGCTCCTTCCCTACAATGGCCGCCTCGTGAAGGATCTCTTTGTTGTGTTCCCCGATAAGCGGCGCCCGGCGCAACACCCTGGCTGGCGCCTCCGAGGCCTTCACGAAAGCACCCGGGTAGGTGATGGCAGTACGTAATTCTGGGTGCACTATTTGCACCCAGAATTCCCTGGCAGCCAGCTGGACACTGGCCAATATGTCCGCCACAGTTGACGCAGGAAATAGCTGGAGTCGATGCTTTACGGCGCCTTGCAGGAGCTCGACTTTGGTATGTGCCATGAAGAATCTATGTATGGGTTCCACCAGCCGGTCTATCATTTCCTGGGTTGCTGTTCTAACGTCAAACGTCTCTGCATTGAATGCCTTCAAGAAATCATCACCCATCTCCTCACTATCCATCCACTCAATTAGAGGGCTGTTAAAGCGTTTGGCGTTCGTGCCGCTGGAGAACATCCAGATGAGATACCCGTCCTTGCAGGGCCACATCCGGGGCATACGAGAACTACCAAAGCCGCTTATCTCTCCTCGTCGCTGTTCTGCCTTCATCATGTCCCAACCAGCCGTAATCCAGTAGGAAGCCGGAGCTAGAGATTTCTGAATCGAAACATCAACTTGCTGCCCTTCGCCAGTCTTCTCACGGTGGTGGAGGGCCATAAGCGCACCCACTGCTGCCTCGGCGCCCGCGTGTAGATAGGCTTGAGAATGATGGCTGATGCGAACTGGGGGACGGTCAGCATCACCGTATTGATACATCACTCCACTTGTCGCCATGGCGACAATATCCGGCGCCTTGTAGTTCCGGTATGGACCTGTCTGCCCGAAGGGGGTGATTGAGACTAAGATGATGCCGGGATTGAGCTTTTCCAGGTCCCGGTATCCCAGGCCAAGCTTGTCCAGGTAACCCGGGGGGAAGGACTCGATGACAAAATCGGCGCTCCGTACCAGTTTCTTGAAGGTCTCCTGCCCATCGGTGGTCTCGATATCAAGGGTTATCCCTCGCTTGCTGGTGTTAAAGGCCCACCAGAAGAGGCTTTTCTCTGGGTCGACCTCATCCTGGTAGAAGGGGCCAATCATCCGGGCGGGGTCGCCGCCCGGCCTTTCAATCTTGATGACATCGGCCCCCAGGTCTCCGAGCAGCTTGCCACAGAGAAGCCCCTTCTCATCGGTCAGGTCAAGGACTCGATATGGGTTGAGCATGCCCGCCATCTCGTGTTCTTCTCTCACGTGTTAGTCTCCCTGTGGAGGTGCGCTGCGCCGTGGGCCCAAGCCGAAACAGACGGCGTTCTAATTATCGAAAGCAGAACGCTGCCATTCAGCGGCATCTGCCATTCCTATACTGCCCGTGGTGGCTGTGACTCCGGGCAGCCCAAGTTCTCCCTTTCTATCCTGCAGCACATCATAGTTGATATCTTGGACCATGTCAAGATGCCTGCCTCGAGCGGAATTAAGTCTTCTGCTATTCTCTTTTGCTGCTCGTCTGAGCTGCTAGAAGCACATCAACTTTCTGATGGACCTTTCTCTACGCCCGGTCTTCCAGATGACTCCTGTCGCGGAAGAGGAGCACGTAACTATTCATGCTTAGGGGAGGAAGCGTCCATTAGCATCCTGATTTCCACCGACAGAACCTCGATGTAAAGCTGGATTCAATGAAAGTATCGGCCTCAGCCCAGCTAGGAGACACCAATGAAAAATGGCCAGCTCTGCACCAAGCCATGTGCAAATCCACGTGGTCCTGTGTGTGCCTAAGATCAGCCGCTGTCAGGTGTGTCAATCTAACTGGAATACAGCAGGAAAATAGATTGGTTTGTACGGCCTACAATGCCGCTTCCGGCGAGTTCAGGGCACGATTGCTGGCATGGTTGAACACCTAGACGCCGTCCGCCGGACAACCTACGAGGTTCTCAGCAAACTTGATAAGCAAATACTGGCCGTCGAGGGTATCCCTCTGGCCAAGCTGTTACCAGCGAAACTCACAGGGAAGAATGCAACGTGTCGGACCGGGCATTCAGCGGGATTAGTCGCTTATCTGGGCGAGTCTTACCACCATCGGGGAGAGCCGGTCCAGTGCTGAGCGGCTGACCAACTCTTCGGCCAAAGAACGACTGACCTGCTGTCTATCGGGTGGTCGACAAGACGGAGGATTGGTGGAGACGGTACTTGTGATGCTCTGAAATTGATCAGCTCCGCCCCTCGGTCTCAGGGAACTCGGGCTTCAGGAATATGCTCGATAGGGCGTACTATTTTCATGCTCAGAGCTTCGGGTTTGCACTTCAGGACGCAGACTCCACAGCCGAAGCACTTTTCTGGATTAACCTCTGCCTTGAGCTTCTTCGAGCCAGGAACTCTTACCATTTCGATAGCATCAAACATGCAGCGTTCGGCAACGCATATCTGGCACCCATTACACTGCTCTTTGTTGACAACAGCCTGGAAACGGCTCCTTTCCCAGGCTTTTCCAATGTCACGTCCATGTTCATGTATTGGATGCCACCAGATACAGCAATCTACGCATTCATTGCACATCACATTCCACTTGAAGCTTCGCTCATTGAGCCACTGGTGCACCAAACCATCATCTTCTATCCGGTCAACAAGCTCCAACATCTCGTCATAGCTGAGTTTTCGGCCGTGGCCGCGGTAGATCGAATATTCAGCGCTTCTGTTGAAGAGAAGGCAGTTCATATCATGCGAATGCTCGCAACTCTTCCCGACGCTCGCACGGCGTGCGCGGCAGGAACAGGAGACGACAGAAAAGAGTTCCTGGGCTTTCAGCATTTCCCTGACATCCTCGTAGGGCTGGACGTCCGGGAGGTCCTTGATGGCACGGTAAGCCGGAACTACCCGTAGGAGGGGCTGTGTCCTCTTCTCATCGTCAGCCATCCGATCAAAGTAATACTCATTCTCGAGGAAATCCTCCCAGAGTCGGAAGAGTTCCGCACTGGCCTCGTCGTCATAAAGATCAAGGCCACGTATTGACTGCGAAGTATCGTGAAGATGACCAGCACCCCGGGCAAATCGGGGGGACTCTAGGGTCTGAAAATTCTTCGGGAAAACTACTCCCCTGTGGAAAAGCGTAGCGATTTCTGCTTCTACCGTCTCCAGTGGAAGGTCTTGCCTGAAGGCAATCTCCTCCACGGGTGATGGCAAATCAGCGGCGATGCGTGCCTGTTGAGGCGTCATCAGGAACTCTAGAATACGAACGTAGCGGTCCGACGTGGGATAACCGTGTCTGTCCGCCAAGATTGAGTAAGCGTCAGCAGTTACCATGGTTCGTCTCCCTCTCAGGATTAATACTTGGTCGGTATCTTAACAATGTCACCGATAAAGAAAACAGGGATTCCGTAGTCTTCACCTTAATTCTATGACGCGGCTGACTCTTCTGTCAACAAATACTAGACGGGATTCTTTGCAGCCATTTACCACTCCCTTTATTGAGCCCAAGGAGGGCAAGGTGGTGATGGCAGTTGACGTTGAAGGTATGGGGCTAGCTGAGAAGCCGTGAATGGTCCAGATAGAGAATGAATGACGGAAACCACCTGTGCTTAAGGATCTCATGCTGATGATCATGCGAAGAAGACTGATTAGTACAGTGGCAAAGAGAATCTACCACCGTCATACCTTGTTGCAGGACCTCAACTATCGTCCAATGGCCAGGGAGCGAGACATAGTTATCTTGATCCTTTCTGGGGTACCGGCTGGAGAAAGGGCCATTCCAGCGCGTTGACAAACCTCAAACATGTCCTCATCCAGGCCCCACTCCGTGTCGTCGGTTAACGTGTACGGGCCAAGAATCTTAGCTATGGTAGCAATAAACTTGGCACCAAACATTTTTGTATATAAAGCCGCTTGGTCCCCTCCATAAGCACCTGCCTGCCCAGCAACGTTCCTTATATGAAGTAGTCGTTCTATCTGCGCTCTAATATAAATGTCTACTAAACTCTCAACCAGGTGAGGGTTTTCTCTTAAACGCTTTACTACATTCGGATCGCTTTTGCACCGTTCAAGGAGCTTTTCCAGTAATAGGTTCGGGGCTATCCATCTGGCAGTCCCATTGCCAAGCTCCCTCTGCTCGCTCATAAAGGCCCCCCCTACAGCGAACTTCCACCCGTCATGGTCTCCTCCAATCAGGTAAGATTCATGAAGTCTAACATCGTCAAAGAAAACCTGGTGCTTAACCGCGTCGTTACTATCGACTGTTGGCCCGCTAGTTTGGCTAAAGATACCTGAAACAAATAAATCAAGAGGAATGATAGTAATACCCGGTAGATTAGCCGGGCAAATAAACATAGCTAAATTCTCATGCCTGGGGGCTTCCAGGTCACTGCGAGTTAACAAGAGGAATTGCTCTGGTGGAGACCAAAGCCCGCCAACAAAAATCTTCTGCCCGTTAATTATGAAGTATTCCCCCTCACGAACGGCGCGAAGGGCGTTAGTCTGCTGGTTGGCTTCATCGGTACCAGCCTCCGGCTCGGTAAAAAGCTCCCAGGTAGCTGCTTCCCCGGTAAGGATAGGAGGTAGCAGCCGTTTCTTTGCCTCCTCGCTGCACACGGCCAGAATGATTCGTGCTCCTATGGCTCCCCCGGCATCATGATAAGGAGGAAGACCGATATGCCGTGTGCTCAACTCTTTATGTAAGACGAAGGCAAGATCCATATCCAGGCCGCCGCCGCCGTACTCCTTAGGATATGTGGGATGAAGCCATCCCTTCTTGCCAAGTCTACGGCCAAGCTCACGCCGTTGCTTCCATTGTTCGTAGGTGGTCTTGATGGCGTCTCTCGGGCTGTGCAGGTCCTTGGGAACATTCCCATCCAGCCATTGTCGCACTTCCTTGGTGAACTCTTCCTGCTCCTCAGTGTATTCAACTTCCAGGTTAAAATCCATCTTCGCTCCCACCTTCAATAAATGATAAACTCCCATCTCTGAAAATTCAGATACACAAGCCTATGTCCCCTCGTTCGCAGCTTTGCCGTTAATTCCTATTGCTCCCAAAGCTATTGCGAGAGGAGCCTCATAGTCTGGAATCAAGATAGTGGGTGACATGAGATTGACCGGTCCCCCCTCAGGCTATTCTGGAACTACTTGAGTTGATACCTTGAATCACATTGCCACGGGTACAATGAGCTTGATTGCGTCTGCGGGGCAAACATTAACGCAATCATTACAGGCGATACATCTATCCCGATAAAATACGCTTAGCCTAAAGGCACCATCTTCCCTGGGGTCCGTTTCCTTGAATCGCTCCTGTTTTGTGGTCTGAATTTCGAATACCGCCGTCGGGCAAACTTGCAGACACTTCTTGCAGAGCATCGGGACGGTGCATTTGGAATAGTCTATATCAATCTTTGGTACTGGCATATCACCAAACCTCTCTCAGCGCCGGTAAGCTCATCCTGTCTAGTAGCTCTATGGCACCTCTGGGGCAGCCTGTCTGGCAGACACCGCAACCAAAGCACCTGAACTGGTCAATGCTAGCTTTGTCAGTGGTAACCTCGAACTTCAGAGCTCCCCACTGACAGCGTTGCACGCACACACCACAGCCATTGCAGACCCCGTAGTTTACCTTGGCTACATAGTGGGACTTGGTTACAGTATAGTCTATACCATAGTCTAGCCGATGTCTTATCTGAAGGCAGTCAGGGTAATCACAGTTGCAGATGCCGCCGATGAAGCCTTGCCCCTCGCTCATTACAATGTGAACCATGCCCTTCCTATCCCATTCGATAAGAAATTCCTTCGCTTCTTCAGGATTAAGAAATTCCACACCACCGCGATACCTTTCTGGCCAGCGCTCCCACTTGAGCATGCCAGTTCCTAATCCCAGACAAGAATAGGTGTGTTTATCTTCTTCCCAGGCACGTTGCCTCTTTCGGCAGATGCAGGCCATTTTTGCTATCGGCGAGGCTATATCCATTACAGCCAGGGCATCCTTGAGAGGTAGAACATGGCATGTACCATATGCCTTGTCACGTTCATTGATCTGCCCTATCAGCTCGGCATACCGTTCCTGATTACCATCGCATTTTGCTTCGATTGCTTCCTGCAGCAGACTTCCGGCGATGCTACCGGCCGACTGTGATTGCTGCAGGGGTTGGCCACTTGGTTCCCTCAATTTATACATTCGATGCGCGTAGTTCCTGGGATTCAAGTACCAAATTTCTTCTCCACCGTACCGTTCACAAATCCTACACACAGTCCGATTCCTCCTTCTTCTACCCCACTCACGGCTACTTGGGCAACACTTCAGCTACTACTGCCGAAGAAGATTGGGTGCTTCCTATCAGGGAAGAGACAGGAGATTACGTGATCCCCTGTCTCTTCGTTATTACTGATACTTATCTTCCGCCCGTCATCTCCTCTTTCAGGTCCTGGTCAAGCCATATGAAGTTGACGAAGTTACCATTGGTGGCAAAGTAACCTACAGTAGCTTCACCCTGATAATTCTTTACCCACGGTTGCCATATGGTATAGGTGTATGGCTCTGGAAGATGTATCACCAAGGTCTGCTCAAGAATGTATGGGGTGATTTCCTTTATCAGTTGAACTTTCCTGTCCCAGTCGAAGTATGCGGCGGTTATCTGCTCAAGTGCCTCATTAATGACCGGGTCGTTAACCCTGCTCTGGTTGTTATGACTTGTTGGTATCACAGCAACCATCTTATGTGCTAGGTACGAATAGAGCCCCTCCACCGTCATATCCTTGTGGTCCCAGTTTCGTCGCATACCATGAAAGGCGCCATACTCCCTCACATCAATGGTCAGGTCAACGCCGATCTTAGCCCAGTAGTCCTTGATTATTGACAGCATATCGAAGCTGACGGCCCAGGTAGGTGTGGTGGCCATCACCTCGGCTGCAAAGCCATCGGGATAGCCGGCCTCGGCCAGAAGCTGCTTAGCCTTGTCCGGGTTATACTCAAACTGCTCCCGGATTGGCTGGGAAAGCTCCTCAAGCGGAACAAACATGTCAGACCATTCCGCCACAGGCGCTACTGGCCACGCGAATATCACGGCGTTGCCGCCATAGAACTCGTCGGCTATTTCCTGGTTGTTCACGGCCATGGCCAGTGCCTGACGAACCCTGACGTCATAGGTAGGCAGTTCCGGCATGTCAACCCTCATATGGATCGCCGGCACCGTGAGCGCCAGACCCTTTTTATACCTTAATTGAGGGGCGGTACTCAATAATTCATCCGCTTGCTCCCAGCCTAAGGTCATGTGGTCAAGTTTACCTGTCCGCATTGCTGCCATCCGCGTAGACGTATCCGGTATGATGAGCAGCTTGAGGCCGTCTACATAGGGCAACGTATTCTCGGGATGGAGGGGGTCATTCATCCAGTAGCCTGGGTTACTCTCCAGAGTCGCGCTACTATCGCGAACGTAATCTACCAGGATGAACGGACCTGTACCAACAGAATTCTCCCAGTCTCCCAGGTCTCCGAACTCCTCCACGGCATCACGCGGGAATATCTTGATGAATCCAGTTGACATCTCATATACCGCTCCTTGCCTTCCCGGTTGGGTCTTAACAATAACCGTCCAGTCGTCGGGCGCAGTTATTGATTCTATATAAGTGTCCCAGGGATAAATACTACCGGGGTGAGACGTGGGAGCTTTGAATGAGCGTGTAAGGGAAAAGACCACATCATCGGCAGTTACTACTCTCCCGTTTGTCGGCGGGCTATTGTGCCAGTGAACCCCCTTACGAATGTGGAAGATAAGGGTCTGGTCATCGGGCCTCTCCCAGCTTTCGGCCAAACACCCCGCCATAAGATGCTCCGGTGGTGTTACACGATAATACCAGTTAGTGTCACCAGTACCGGCCGGCCCCTTAGACCAGTCTCCCATCAGTAGTTGCTCATTAGTGAGGTTAAGTAAGCCCTGCGTGTACCCGAAAACGTCATCAAAGTACAGTTGGTTCCCCCCCAGACCGGTATAGACGCCGCCATATTTTGGCTTTTCCACCAGTTTGCCTAGCGAGTCACGCACCATCTCTGGCCCTTCCTCCTCCTCCTCTTCCTCTTCCTCTTCCGCGACCTCCTCCTCTTCGGTGACTACTTCCTCCTCCTCCTCTTCTTCCTCGGTGACCGCAGGTCCGCAGGATGCCAGCACAAGGGTTGCTACCATCAAGCCACTCACCAGCAACCAAACAATCTTGTTCTTCATTGTCTCACCTCCTTTTCTCCTTTGTAAGTTTATCCTAATTCATATTTCAATTTGCGTCAACAAGTCTCCTCGTTCTTCCTATGAATAGTCAAATACTGTCTCTTGTTGGTAAAATAGGCTATTTCAAAGATCATCTGACTACAGCTGTCGTCTATTCAATAACTCCTTCCATGACCAGCTCAGCAATCTCTTCATCTGGCATGTTTAAGATGTCCTTCAGAACGCGCTCATTGTGCTCACCTAGCAAAGGGGCTCGCTGTACTTCATAAGGGCACTTCGATAGGACAAATGAGGGCCTAGTGACTCGGTGCTTACCTACCTCGGGATGGTCAAGCTCCCAGAACAAGTGTCGGTGGTTTAACTGTGGATCATATTCCATCATATCCTCGCCAGTTGCGAGCACCCCGGCCGCTACCCCAGAGTCCTGCATCAGGGTCGTTACCTCTTCGGCCGAATGGTTGATTGTCCAATCTTCAACAAGCTTGTCCAGCTCATCCTCATTTTCCTTCCTTGTCTGAAGAGAGGCGAACTTGGGATTATTAGTCCATGCCGGGTTGCCGATAACCCCGGCGAAGCTCTTCCACTCTTCATCGGTGAATATGGCGATAGCGCACCACCTGTCCTCACCCAGACAGCGATAGGCTCCGTGAGGAGCAGCGCACGGGTGACGGTTTCCCATTCTGGTGGCTACCCGGTGGTTTGCCACATAGTCAAGGATGAGTGGCGCTATGAAGTGTACGCCGGTTTCATACTGGGATATGTCGATATATTGCCCTTTGCCTTTGCGGCGCCGGTAGTCTAGAGCGGCTAGGATAGCTAGTACACTCAAACGAGGGGCGATGTAATCGGTGTAAGGCCCGTCTGGGGCCGTTGGGCCGCGGTCAGGCCAGCCAGTGATCGAGAAATAGCCTGACAGCGCTGTCAAATGCCAGCCATAACCCGGGTGGGTCGCGTATGGTCCCGTTTGCCCTTGCATGCAGGAACTGAGCATAATGATATCGGGCTTTACTTTTTTCAGTTCTTCATAGTCCAGACCCATCCTTTTCATTGCCCCTCCAGCGAAGTTCTCCACAACTACATCAGCCCAGGAAACAAGGCCCTTGGCTATCTCTACCCCCTTAGGGTGGGCAAGGTTCAAAGCGATACTGAGCTTGCCGGTATTGTATTGGTTAAGTTGACCGCTACGATTCAATCCTGGAATCCCTTCCTTGAAGGGGCCGCCTACTCGAACAGGGTCGGGCCTGCTCTCACTCTCTATCTTGACCACCTCCGCGCCGCAGATAGACAGAGGCTTGGTTGTTGTAGGACCGGCAACGGCCCAGCCAAAATCGAGGACCTTTATTCCATCCAGCGGTTTTCTGGATTTGCTTTTCCCGTCGTCCTTTGAATCGAGCTTGGTTTGGTACAACCGGGGTCGCGTTGATGCAGACTGTCTCTCACTTCGTATGTCTAACTCCCTCTCATAGACTTCCTGGTTGTGCTCACCAATGAGCGGAGCGCGACGCGATACTGCGGGCGGTGCCTCTGAAGTCTTGGCGAAACCGCCGGGGTACATAACCTTGGCCCCCAACTCGGGATGCCATATGTCCACCCAAAACTCTCGGGCAGAAAGCTGAACACTCGATACAATGTCCGTAGTCGTGGACACCGGGTAGAGCATAGCACCGTGTTTCAACGCCCCTGCTAAGAGCTCGTCTTTTGTGTGTGATATGAAAAATTTGCCCGTTGGCTCTTCTATTGCATCTACTACCTCTTGGGTAGTTGTTCTCGTGTCAAACGTCTCCCAATCGATCCTTTTCAAGAAGTCATCAGCCATCCCCTCTGCTTCCATCCACTTGACCAGCGGTCGGCTGGAATGTCCTAGCGCGCCGCCCCAATAAATCCAGAAAACATGGCCGTCCTTGCAGCGCCACATCCGTGTCATGCGGATACCTGGGGAAAGCCCTTCTCCCCTTCTATGGACCACCCTCATCATGTCCCAGCCCAGCGTAGGCAAGTAGGTGGCTTGAGCAAGAGATTCTTGGATTGAGACGTCAACATGCTGTCCCTCCCCGGTTTGCTGTCGGTGGTGGAGGGCCATCAGGGCGCCTGCAGCTGCTTCGGCTCCGCCGTGAAGGTGTGCTTGGGAATGATGGCTGATGCGAACTGGGGGACGGTCGGCATCGCCACACGGGTACATTTGCCCGCCCATCGCCCAGACGACGATGTCAGGGCCCTTGTAGTCCTTGTACGGGCCGGTCTGCCCGAAGGGGGTGATTGAAACCAGGATGATGCCGGGATTGACCTCTTCCAGTGCCGAGTATCCCAGGCCAAGCCCGTCCAGATAGCCTGGCGGGAAGGACTCGATGACAAAATCGGCGCCCTGTACCAGCTTCCTGAATGCTTCCTGCCCTTCGGCGGTCTCGATATCGAGGGTTATGCCCCGCTTGCTGGTATTAAAGGCCCACCAGAAGAGGCTCTTCTCCGGGTCGACCTCATCGTGGTAGAAGGGGCCGATGTTCCGGGCAGGGTCGCCACCCGGTTTTTCAACCTTGATAACATCGGCGCCGAGGTCTCCGAGTAGCTTGCCACAGAGAAGCCCCTTCTCATCGGTCAGGTCAAGGACTCGATACGGACTGAGCATGCCTTCTGCTTTCTCTTCCATGCTGATAAATCTACCAGCAGCCAGTGACGGGCTGCTACATGGCCTTCCTTACCTGATAATAATCGACCGTTTAACCGACAACTACTGCAGTGTTCTAAACAGATTACCTTAGTACCGGGCCCTGCCGCTAAGCCCGATTGCCCCCAGGGCTCCGGTCACGGGAGGGGAAGTAGTGACCATTTAAGCTTCAGGCGAAGAAGCCTCCTAAAGCACCCTGGTTTCCCCCGGCAGGACCCGCTTCCGCTACTACCCAACCATCTCTATGTCGTATGAGGACGAGATAGACTCTCAAGTTGCAGCAATACCGTTAGAATGATATCATTATCTTAGAATATCTGCCCAGAGATTCTAGGTCACATCACGATGCAGACATTCTAACCAGACTTATACCTTTTGTCAATACCTTGATAGGCAAAATGAACTAGACGGGATAGGTATGATTTACTATTGAAAGGGAGAGGCTGAGGAAGATTCAGTAAGGTTAGCGGTATCGAGCAACGTAATGCGTGCTTTCGGCTAAAGATTCTGGTATAATTTGCTATTTGGATTAGGATCGATATTTCCAGTGCTTGGCGTTAGCTCAAACAGACGGCACACTCCACATAGCATCAGCACAAGCAAACAGTGAGTTCTAAATATCTGAGAAATTAGGAGGATTATGGAAGCTCTGGCATCAAACGACCAGGACTATGCCTTGTGGCTATTACTGCTCAAGGTAAGACGTTGCATCTCCAAAACCAGGGAAAAGGAACTGAGCCCGTATGGCATTACACCGGAGCAGGCCGGGGTTCTCTTCATCGTTCAGGCTCTCAATAGCAGGACGACCCAGGCTGAGATATCACGGTTGACCTTCCGGGAACCGCACACCGTTTCCGTACTTATCAGTCGCATGGAAGAGAAGGGGCTGGTGAAGAAGGTCAGGGACATGGACAGGAAGAACATGATAAGGATCGCCATAACCGAGAAAGGACAAGAGGCCTATAATCAATCGAGCCCAAGAACAACTATCCACAATACAATGTCGGCTCTATCTGAAGCAGAGCGCCAGCAACTGATGTCGCTCTTGAAGAGGTTGTCTGACCAAGCGCTCAAAGAGCTGGGAGAATACTACAAACCACCCTTCGCATCATCCCAAGAATCGGAACAGCTTTCTGCAGCACTTTATTAAAAGTCAGGTTGACATTTTCACAGATTTTGGCCTACTCCCGAAGCTGGAACCGGCGCGAAAAGTATTCAGTTTTCAAACAATCAGGTTGACACCGCTCGAATAATCAGGTGGACAACCCTTCCTAAGATTGACGAAGCCCTGAGATTTCTCAAGGCTCTTCAAGATGATACCACAGTCGTTTGGCGAAATCAATAATTTGTGCCATAGAACGATGGCATCATCGATATTGACAGACGCTGCTCCTGCTCCTTGGCCTCGATCTAGTGCTTTCTTCTCCCCCAGGACTTCGACTGGAGGGTCGCGATCACCTTGTTTTGATGGTCTGGTACTTCTTTCATTGGCTTCAGATCCCTCTTGGTAAGCGAGTACTGAGGTTAGGTCTGACACATCAGTCGACCTCTATAACAACCGCCTCATCCTCAGGCCGTAAAGAATGTGGTACTATACATTAGTCACCCCTGAATCCTGCAAGGGTGTCTCATTAGATAGTGGTGCGTGAGTATGAGCTACAATAGAATTATAAGAACGAATCTCATGATTCCGGGGTACATTATGGTATAACTCGGCGAATCGTTTGACCCATGAATCTATGCCATTGACCGCAACGCCAGAAGGAAGAAATATATGGATATTGTAAGATCGAGTAGGTCAACCGACACCCTGATTTTATCATCTATCCAAGGAATGTCAATTCTCGATACAGATTGAAATCGAACCTGCTACTTATCAGCAGGCTATCCTAACTTTGCATTGCTTTTTATGGCTGGATTTGGCGTAAGATACACGCATTATCATCGTTCACGAGGGATATTTAGCCTCAAAGCCGTGCCTAAAGTACATTTAGCCTTAAATAATATTCTGAAATCTTGCTCGATCTTTAATCCTGAACTGTACATGTGCATTTCTCATAGAGTTTATTCATTTCTGTAATTCATAAATTGTAATGGCTATACTATTTGATACCTTATACGGAATCTTTTACTGGCAATTAGAGAAGGGCATGGTAACACTCTTAGCTGCCGGTATACACATATTGATTGTGATATTCAAGAAACTGTTTGGTCGGGGTAAACCTTTGGGGCAGAGTTATTCTTTTATTGTTATATGCTGTAAAAAACAGCAACGTATCTGAATTGTTTGCTGTTAATGCTTCCGACACCTTTAACTTATAATCTGTGGTAACAGTTATTAAGCCTCTATCAAAAGCCTTGTCATGAAGCGCATTTAGACATAAACCGTTGCAGGGGTTCATTCTGTTTTCCTCATCAACTGCCCAGGGAATTATATGGCTCGCGATAAGAAGTTCAGGCAATGATATACCGGTTATACAACATTTGTTGTCATAAGAGGCGAGAATAGTCTGTCTAAAAAATGATTGGTTAACTCTCGTTTTGACGATGGCTTCTCTCTCTCTTCCTTCTCTGGGAAGATCTTTGGTAATAATCCCGGATGAATTTTCAATCGGTTCGTTTTTATAATTTGCTAGTATGGATTCACTCTTGTAGGCAAGTCCTTCCCAGTCATTGCTAAATTCATTCCAGATTTCGACTTCGGCTTTACTGCCATGACGCATACCGGCAATGTTTCGTTTCTGAAGGGCAGGATCCAGCCTGGCGAAATTTGCGAGTTTTAAAGCAACGGATGAAGCGGAACGCCCGAGTATCGGGGCAAGTTCAATGACAGCTTTGTTCTTTGCGTTGATCTTTGTAAATGGAGTCTTACAGTAAAGGTTAAAGGCTACAATCAGTTCATCGCGTGACCATTTTATATTAGTTAGTCGGTTCATTTAATGAATCCAAATAAGTCACTAACTCGTCAACATCAATCGTATTTATGCCAGTTCTTAAAAAATAAGAGCCAAATTTTGCTAATATTTCATTTGTTAAATCATCACTGAGCGAAATAATGACCTTATAATCTGACTGTAGTTCCTCTCGGGTCATTGTTCTATGTGATGCGAAATCCACTTTTCCACCACTGAATACTGGAGCTGGGGGTAAATATCGAAAGGCGGTCCCCGAAAAGTTCGGATTATCGGTAAGTGCTCTCCGAATCTTGTCCTTTTTATTGTCCGGTGGAAAATCTGACTCAATAGTGCACGCTATAAAATGCGATCCACGAATACAGTCGCATCTCGGAGTTAGAATTATCAGTTGTTGAGATCTGTCATTCTTTTCCAGGATATCTCCCGTCCAGAACTCTACCGCGTTTATTCTTCGATAGTAATGTTCGATCGCGTTTACGGTGGCTTCATCCTCAATGACCGGCGATAACAGCTTAGACATCAAAGCCTTTATCGCTATTCTTTTGAATATTACAGTGCATCTTACATTTAAGTTATCAGGATTACTTCTTTGAATCGTTTGTATTATTTTTTCGATCTCACCGTCTCTGAATTGTTTTACAAATGACTCGTGTATTTCCTTGTGGATTTCTGTCTCCAAAGAACCCCCTGGACAAAATAAGTTCAAGAAACCCGAGTCATGAAGGAGTTTAACCTTTGCGAAAATTACTCCAACTCCCTCATCCTTGGATACTTTAAACACCGTACCATAGTCCCTGAATTGTTCTTCGATTAATTCTAGATAACCACTATAAATAAATATGGGGATATTGTATTTAGCAAACGAATCTTCGACATATGTTAAGAACTTGGCATTTCCTTCATCCAACTCCTCCCTACCGGGATTGTGTCCGACAAGATCAAAAATAAGACATTTGAGATTATTTTCATTCTGCTTAATTTTCTCCTGGAATTCCTCTTGTGTTATACAGGTAATATATTTAAAGTGTGCGTTGATTTCACTTTGTTCAAATAGGTGTCTACTTCTACTTAAAAGCTTATCATCATTATCTAAATGAATAATAATTCCTTCACTCATTGCGGGCCTCTTTGATAATAAGAGCAGGACCATTAGGCTGGTTTTCTGCCAATATTTCCCAATTAATACTACTCAAAATGCTTCTCGTAAATGAGAGGCCGAGACCGGTAGCATGTTTTTCCCTTTTTGTGGTCACTCCGTATTCAAATATATGTTCGATTATATCTTCTCTTATTAAAGGCCCGGAATTACTTAATACGATACTGTTATCCTCAATGTGAAACCTGATTTCTCCTGCTCTTTCGGATTTCTTAATCCAGTACACGGCGTTATTGATGATATTGAGAAATGCGATCCAAAATGCATATTCCTGATTATTTATCTCATAGTCTTTAATGCGTTCATCTACCTTTGGTGATGATATCCCCGCTTCTTTAAAATCAGATTTAAATAAAGTGCAAACTTTGAGAAATGTTAGATATGGTTTAAACTTCTTTTTTCTACTTCTGCCAATGGCCGGTTGAAGTGATTTCCTTAAGTCTGTTAAGGCTTCTGTCGACACATCTAACGCATTAAAATCAAACAAATAGCTTTCTTTGAATTCTTCCTGAATCTTATCTTTGTTAAGGTTTAACGAATCTTCTGTTGTTTTCAGCTGGGATATTGGTTGTGCCATTTCATGATAAACAAGTTCGATTCCTTGACCTAAAGAAGCCAGACGTTCAGAAAAAGATAGCGATTCCTCTAAATTGTCCATTGACGTAGTAACATTTTTCATGAATTTCTTGGAATACTCCCTGACATGGCCTAGATCATCGGTTTTGTTTATCTCGTTCATATATCTTTGAAAATCAGGCCTGGTATGTTTACTGGTAGGAATTCCTCTTCCTAATCCGTGTAATAGCCTGTAGTTATACCGTTTTCGCCCCAGATTCTTAAAGATAGTCAGAAGAGTCTCTTTTACTTCAAGAAATGCCGTATTTTCTGAAAACCCTTCTCGGTTAGTCTTTTCCTGTAGTTTGTCATTTTCAGGGGAATAAAAGAAAACATAACCGAGTATCTGATTTGTGTTTACATTGTGCCCCGGGTCCTGAACCCTTGCCTTTGATAAACCAATCCAGTCTTCCACCTCTTCACCGTACGGTTTCACACCAAAACCGTTTTTAGAGACTCTCAATCCCTGAAAGTATTTGAAGGAATCCCTAAATTTTCGGCCGGATTCAAGACGTGATAGCCTTGCTAGTTTATCTAAATTATCACTTTCGCCGATGTCATAAATGCGGATATCAAAATAGTATTCTCTTACTTCAGTCCTGTAATTATTATTAAATATTCCGACAGGTAATTCGTCACTTATTTCGCTTGATAAACCTTCATCCTCGATTTCTTTAACGCTGATTTCAAATTTTTCATTATGATTATCGTTTTCCAGGCGATTATAAATAAACTCGCCTTCGGCAGACCCATCACGTCTCACTCTTCCTAGCACGCGATAGTCAAAAACTGAAAGGACCGGTATAGGCTCTATTTCTTGCCACTCTATTTGATTTTCTTTCTGACCGGGCAGCAGATTGGTACCAAATTCGATACTAAATACGCTGTCATTCGCCGATAGGGCAACTTCCTTATCAATTATTCCTTTCTCAAATAGCTCTTTTTGGATTTCTGAACTAAGTGTCAACGGGGTAATAAGAGTTGCAAGCGATTTATAAAATTGTGTGTCTTTTAATCCCAGTTCAAATAATTCTGTTTGTTTGAAAAAATCATTTCTGAGCAATTTTATTACTGATTCGTCAAGATGTTCTATAACTATTACTGTCCCTTCTGAATACTGGTTTAACCGGTTACGCTCCAATATATTAATAAGAGTATCATTTAGAGGTATTCCCCTAGCTTCAATATAAGCCTTGTCGGTGAAAAGGCCATAGATCTGCTCTATTCGATCACCAGGAAACTTGATTTCTGACAATAGCTTTTCTTCTTTAAATGCCTCCCTGTTCACTGTTATCCAGTTATAGAACGGCTCATCCTTTTTTCTGGTTATAACAGTTGTATATTGGCCTAATGCCATAGCTGCCAGTCTACCGATACCTTTACTACCAAGGAAATGCCTTTTGTATACTTCACTTCGAGCATCGGGTTTACGCTTTGTGCTAACCGATGGTTGTAACCAATTACCGAAGAGTATATCCTCGCTCATTCCATTACCATCGTCAATAATAAGTGCAAAAGACTTTGTTGGATCATCATTGTAGTGTAAGTAAACACTACTTAATCTTGCATCCGCATCATATCCGTTTTTAACCAATTCATTTATTGCGGTACTGGGATGACCAATAAGTTCCTCGCCCATCTGAATGATGGACATAGCTCCATGTTGAAATGAGTGTCTTCTGATTTCTTTAGCCATTTAGCAGCTCTCTTATTTTCCCCGCTATTCTGTCTGCCATCAGAGGTGGAACAGCGTTACCAATTTGTCTGAATGCAGCGGATCTGGGTTGATTTTCTCTCACACCCTCAAAATAGTAATCATCGGGAAAAGACTGTATCCGTGCTGCCTCTCTTACAGAGATAGAGCGTAATTGATTAATATCTGGATGTATATAATGGTGCCCATCTTTAGCGATATGTGCAATCATTGTATGAGGTTTGCTTTGTACCACCTTAAAACGATCCAAAAAATCAGTGATATTGTTTTGAGTTCTCATTTCTTCCGGTATTTCATTATTTCTTATGAATACGCCGTTTGTCAGAAGTGTAATAGCTAGTTCGTATATGTTTAAATCCCTTTCATTATGAACCCTGGTAATGTGCTGACTGACAATATTCACGCCGTTTCGTATCTGTGTCTGAGCCAGGTATTCATTTATCGGTTGGGAATAATTATGATATCTGGCGCATTCTCCGGGAGCGATAGCAGGGAGGTCATCAAATATATCATCCCTGAAATATTTATTCTCCCAGGGTGTAAATTCTGGATACGATAATTCAAATTCTTTCTTCCAGCCTATAATAATTACCCGTTGGCGGTGTTGAACAACTCCGTAATCATAGGCATTTAGTATCCTTGCTTCGACCTTATAACCCAACCGTTTATAGTATTTCTGAAGGTTACTGTAATACTTACCATCTGCAGCCGTTAGAATACCGGGCACATTCTCGAATACAAACACCTTCGGCTGATACTTTTTCAGAAATCTTCCGTAGTGGATATAGAGGGTGGTTCGATCATCCTCCTCTTTGTGTTTCAAAGCCGGTCTGCCTATTACTGAATATGCCTGGCACGGTGGTCCCCCTATAATAAGATCAACAGTTCGGTTATTTAGCATGGCATCAATATTCACAAATACGAGGGAATTATCTCTGCCTATTTCGGCGTTGATTATTGAACATAACAAGTCATTCGGGATATTGGAATATAGCTCATTTCTTGAAATCTGTCCACGGAGATATGAGTAATAATGCTCCAGATTGTTAGTACTTTTCAAATAATAGAATGCAGTCCTGGTTTTCAATGTGAAACAGGAAGCTTTGTCATATTCTACGTGGGCAATCGGGGAAAAACCTTGTCTGATGAAGCCCTCGGACAAGCCCCCAGCACCGGCAAATAAGTCAATATAATTATAGTTGTTCATGTTAATTGCTTAGTCTTTACGATGGACTTAATAGAATCTCCTATTTTATCTGGTGTTAATTCACACTCCCAGACGACGATTACTTTCCAACCAAGTTTCTCTAGCCGCGTGACATTATCAATGTCTTTCTTTTTATTTCCGTTAATCTTGTTTAACCACCATTCAGTTCTGGTTTTTGGTGGCGAGAATTCCTTACAATTTCCATGACCATGCCAGAAGCAACCATGAACAAATATGGCTGTACGGTATTTCGGTAAAATAATGTCCGGCTTCCCTGGTAGCTCCTTTGGGTGTATACGAAATCTATAACCCATTCTGTGAAGCATTGAGCGGACAGATACTTCGGGCTTTGTGTTTTTCGCCCGAATTCTGGACATATTCCAACTTCGTCTTTCTTTTGTAAGCTTGTCCATTTCATTTTAGATCAACATATATTTTATTAAGATGTTTGTTCATAAATATCCCAACTCTTGTAGAGCCACCTCGATTCCCTTCGGGTCGGGCATTGTATAATATGCTCGTCGTCCACCTCTAGCAGAATCTTCATGTTTTAAAATGCCGTAACTTACCAGTAATCTAAGATTTGGAAACCAGTTTATTCCCCTTCCTTTAGACCGTTCCAGCACCCAAGCGCCAGCAAATTCTCCGTTTACATGCTTTGCTTCCTCCAAACATGATTCGACTATTGGAATCCAGTCCGGACGTTCTCTCGCTAATCTTTTTAGTGCATTGTATCCGGATAACATTTCCACTACCTCGAATCATATAGATTATTTATTGCATCATAAAGCATCTATAAGATGCTTGTCAATAGTCCATTAGAATCTCTGGGGCAATAATTGTTGCTTGAGCATTCAATAACCGAGAGTAAAATTATCTTGATTTTGTTGGACCAACGGTGCCAGAATATTATACTCGTTGACCCCAGACAAATTCCTTAATATTGAATCCCTTAGCGCAAGCCTCGCTTTCTTCGCATTCTGCCGGTATGAATTCACCACACTCCACACAAAGCCAGGAATGGTTTTGTTCAAGCCCGCATCCTGGGCAGTAGAAGGTGTGGGGGAAGTGAATCCTGAGGAATTTATGCCCTTCCAGAATAACTGGGTCATTTCTGATCACAGGTATATAAGGCTGTTTCCTAAGTAGCCGGTGTACCGTAGACTTCGGAACATCGGCTACTGCAGCTATTTCTCGGATTGTCAATCCGTTCCTCCTCAGTACTGCGATAATATCAGCTATTTCCATTGTTGCCCTCCTGCTTAGATTCTTCTCCAGTGAGCCTCTCCTTTTCCTTACTGAGATAAGCCTGCGCGATGAGATGGGCCAGGCACCTAAGCCCCTGGTTGAAATCATTTTTATCCTTAGTAGCTGTGCTCTTTTTGCGTGCCGTACTCATCTCTTCTAATTAAATTATAATACATGCTAAAAATCCTAATTAATGGCCATATCACGCCTTGACAAAACATGGAACATGGTTTAATATGTCATGTAAAGAGTAAGTATCCTGGCGAAATCAAGGGGGATAAAAATGGGTAAAAGAAGTAAAGTATCGATAGACGAAATGCGGGATTGGCTTCGCCGTTATGAAATCGGGGAACCGGTTGAGAAAATCGCCAAGGATGCTACTCGTGATGTCCGAACCGTTTTGAAGTATCTGGCTCAGGCCCGTAAAGAGGCTGACCTCCGTGCCGCCAGGCAAAATCTTTTAACTAACGCATTAACTAAGCATAATGACGAGATGTTGAAGGTGGTAACGAACATCATCCAAGCTCTTGAAGTTCCCAATGCTCAAGTGGAAATCCGCCAGGATGAACAAGGTAACTGGCAGGATATACCACTGACGGCGGCAAAGGGTGCCCAGACACCGGAAGGTATCCGGATTGAATTACATGATGAAGACTCGGTGATCTGGGGACTTCTTGCCGAACATCTGGGAGCAGATTCGCCGTTGGTGCGTATTCCGGCCTGGAAAAAGTCTATGGCAGAATATCTCGATACGATGAAAGCACTGAAGTTGAAAATAGCCGGACTGCTAAAAACCGAAACCGGATTGGATATCGTTAAGTTCACTTATGAAAAACAGGCAGCCCCGGTATTGTTTCAACCAATGGTGGACTATTTGTTTCCGATCTTCGTTAACCGGGCGACCAATGTCCCGGACGGGACGGACCCGGAGCATAATCTGAAAATCGATTGGGACGGGTATCTGAATGGACAACTCGGATGGCTGTCCCAGGACGGGACACCACTATTAACCCAGATTGTCCAAGTCCTTAATGAGATAGAAAAATCACAGGAATTTCGGCAGTTTAGATCTAGCTATCCCGGTGTCCGGCAAGTTACCAGGAAATTTCGGGACGAATTCGAGGAAATCCGTCTGCTTGGATATATTGCCGGTAGGTGCCGGGTGTGCGAGAGACTTGAAAAATAACATTTCAGGAGGCCGATAATGAAAGCTGCGATTTATGCCAGGGTATCTTCAGACAAACAGGATGTTGATCTGTCCATATCGGGACAGCTCAGGGGTCTCCGTGAGTATGCCGTAAGAAACGGCCACGAGATCGTCAAAGAATTTATCGATGAAGCCGAGAGCGGACGTTCCGCGTCGTCCCGTCCCGCTTTCAATGAAATGGTCGCTCTGTCCAAAGCTAAGAAACCACTTTTCGAGGTAATCCTCGTCTGGAAACTAAGTCGATTTGCCCGAAGCCGGATGGATTCTATTACTTACAAGGCTCTACTGCGTAGCCGGGGAATCAAGGTCATATCGATAAATGAGCCACTGGACGATACTCCGGTGGGACAGCTTCTTGAGGGTATTATCGAATCGGTAGACGAGTTTTACAGTGCCAATCTGGGACAGGACATCAGACGCGGTATGCGGGAAAACGCAGAGCGCGGTTTTTTCACCGGGAGCAGACCACCCCACGGAATGAAAAGAATTCCGGCACAAGACGGCAATAAGATGCGGTGGAAGTTAGCACCTGATGACGATAACCCTGTTCGTGTCCAGGTTGTCCAGCGCATGTTCAACGAGGGAATGCGGGACAGGGGATGTAAAGAGATAGCGATCAGTTTGAACCGGGACGGTTATCGTAATAGTAACGGTAATCGCTGGAACAAGGTTACTGTCCACCAGGTTCTGACCAATGAAGCCTATTGCGGGACACTCGTCTGGGGAGGTAGGCCGGGACATCCGTCTCTAAAGAGCGGCATTCCTCCAGTACGTATAGAAAATGCGTGGACGGGTATCGTGTCCCGGAAGGTCTTTGAAACGGTGAGACAAAAGATGATAGACAGGAGGCCCGAAGCCGTCCATCCCCGGACTGTCCCGAGCTTTTATCTTCTCAGCGGGTTACTATACTGCTCTTGCGGCCGTGCCATGATAGGGCGGAGTGCTAAATCTCACCAGTATTATTATTACCAATGCAATCGTAATCATCGGGAAGGTAAGGATGCGTGTAGAAGTAGACTTATACCCAAGGAGAAAATTGAGAGCGCCGTTATCCGGCAAGTTCAAGAAACAGTATTGACTGAAAAGAATCTCAAAGAACTAGTCAAATTGGTAAACGAAGATATCAAGCAGGAGTTCAAACTGTATCATGAGCGGATTGGTACTGTGGATACCCAGATAGATGATATCAATACTAGGCTTGGGAGGCTATATGACGCAATTGAAACGGGAAAGGTTTCGATAGATGAACTCGCGCCGCGTATCAAGGAACTCAAGTTGCAGAAGGACCAGTTAAATGCATCCAGGATTCAAGCAGAAGCTGATTCCATACTTCACCATTCGCATATGCTGGATGTGAATGCAATAAGGGATTACGTTGAGGATCTCAAAGCCTTGCTTGACGAAGCTGAGAGTGCCACGTGTAAAACCATATTGCGCTCTTTTGTGGGGAAGATAACAGTTGATGCTGATAGGGTAACGGTGGAATATAAATTGCCGGTACCACCGGAGAATGAACGAAAGAAGGATTTAGTTCTGCCTACAGTAACCCTTGGTGGGCGGTACTGGACTCGAACCAGTGACCCCCTGCGTGTAAAGCAGGTGCTCTCGTGCGGATTCAACCAGCTTCGAGCCGAGAGAGTCCCAAAGCTGCTGGAAGGTAGGGGAATCTGGTAAAGCAGGTGCCCTTTGTTTCATGCTTTTACCTCCTTTTATAATTGACTTTTTTGTTCTCTTTGAATCTTCTCTATTATCGCCTCTCCAAGCCATTGCCCCAACGTCTTCTCTTGGCTTATAGCAGCATGTCTTGCCTGTTGAAGGGCATCAGGGTTTATTCTGATGCTGAAATTCGGTGTTCTCCCCGTTCTTGGCCTGCCAATCTTACCGCTCATGGTCAGATTGTAATATGGGTAATACCAAAAGTCAAGTGTTTTCCGTTGACTTCAGGGTATCTTTTTAGAAGGGATGTAACTGCAAGGGGAGGATAACAATTCGCAAAATGGTTGCTTTCAGCCTATTATAATTGAATCTCTGTAACTCTCCAAAAAGGTTATATCTTGTTGACATCTGACTATAGCTGTATGTCGTTGGTCTACGATCTAGTCAGTAGTTAACTGGTCAGGGAAAATGTCAGTATATGAAAGGACTGACATTGACCAAGAAAGAAGAAACCAGGTTGTACATCATGAACGCAGTGTTGGAACGGCAGTGGAGTGTTGGGGAGGCGGCACAACTCCTCGGGGTGAGTGAGCGCCACACGTGGCGACTCTTGGCAGCATATCGAAAGGAGGGCGCTGCTGCCCTTGCTCATAGGAATCGTGATCGCTTGCCGCCCAATACCACCCCAGTGGCAGTGCAGACACAGGTCATAGCCTTGGCACGCGTTCTCTATAAAGGGGTGAATCACACACACATGACGGAGCTTCTTGCAGAGCGAGAAGGGATAGTGTTATCTCGTTCTACGTTACGGCGGCTCCTGTCAGGGGCCGGGCTGCCCAGCCCTCGGCATCGTCTACCGCCGCGGCACCGCCATCGGCGCGAGCGCATGCCTCAAGAAGGTATGTTGGTACAGATCGACGGCAGCCACCACCGTTGGCTGGGAGAACGAGGACCTTGGTTGACCATGCTTCTGGCTGTGGACGATGCTACTGGCACCGTACCCTACGCGTTGTTTCGGGAACAGGAGGATACAGAGGGCTATTTCCGATTGATGAAGGGCATTATACAACGCCGGGGTATCCCACTGGCACTGTACAGTGACCGCTACTTTGTGTTCTGCTATTCGCGCCGGGCGAATGAGACTGGAGAGGCATCCTACGTCGACAGGGACAAGCCAACCCAGTTCGGCCGGGCCATGCGAGAACTCGGGGTAACACAGGTATTCGCCCGCAGCCCGGAGGCGAAAGGGCGAGTGGAGCGGGCCAACGGCACCTTCCAGGACAGGCTGGTAACGGAATTACGCCTGGCTGGCGCCAGTACCATCGGTGAGGCGAACCTTGTCCTCGAAGAATTCCTACCACGTTTCAATGAGCGCTTCGGCGTTCCGTCTACCCAATCGGAACCATGTTATCGCCTGCTAAACCCCGGGATAGACGTAGACGCCATATTGTGCATTAAAGAGAGACGGAGAGTGGCGAAGGACAACACCATACGGTACCACGGGCGTGCTCTCCAACTGTTCGCCGACAATGAACGGCGAAGTTACGCCGGAACTCGCGTCGAGGTACAGAAACGGTTGGACGGTCGCCTGTTGGTGTACTATCAAGGCAAAATCCTCACTCCCGGAGAGGCCCCTCCTTTGGCCGCTTCCCTGCGTGCTCGCAGTGACGTGTACTCTGCGGCACCGACGCCACCGCACGCGGAACCCGAAAGTGTCGAGAACGACACAGAGCCATCACCAGCTGAACCAAGAGTAATCTGGTACGAGGACTCTGCAATGAGGCAGGTCCACCGTGAACTCGTCAAGGCTGGAATGGAACGCGCGCGGCAACAGGGCAAGCGCATTGGCCGGCCACGGGTAAGCGAGCGACCCGAGTTTTCTCAGAGGTTCGCAACTGTCGCAGAACGCATCGGTCTCGGCGAACTCTCTCGGCGCCAGGCTGCCAAGGAGTTGGCCATTGGCTACGCAACACTCAGCCGTCTTCTGGATAACCGACCGCAGCCACTGGACCAGAACCTGAATGGACTGTCACCGGCTGCAAGCGCAGTCGGCGACAGAGCTACAAATGCCTGCGCCGGGGTGGTATACTGACATAATCGTTGAACAGTTAACCCTGACATTTTCCCTGGACAACGACATAGTGCTAATATTTGCCATAACCAAAAAGACTTGGTTTTGGAATTGTGTTGAGTTCAGAAGGCCAGACGCTGGCAAATTGGGGACAGGGCAAAGAGAGCTCTTGAGGAGGACTGTCGGTGTATAGACCAATGTCCAGTAATTATTTGACGA
>SDBV01002061.1_pt1 | contig 30175 bp, 27 predicted proteins | sample 2277081 | NCBI WGS metagenome assembly SDBV01 (sample SAMN10402039, study PRJNA504765) | marine sediment metagenome | isolation source: marine sediment core GS10_PC15, 223 cmbsf | place: Arctic Ocean: Southern Knipovich Ridge | collected 2010
CTCAAGTCCTTGGTGAGTAAATGTAGATTCAAAGTGATGTGGTGTCTCGGAAGACCTTTGCAGAATTCAAGATCTTTTTGGTTACTTTTTCCATCGACTGGGAAAAAGTAACAAAGAAGAAAAGTATTTTTATACTTCCGATTCAATGAACAACCTTTGTTTATCAATAATATCTAAATGGATAATTCTATAAATCTATTACTATGAATATGATTAAAACTAAATTCGTGTGGACAATGTTTTTTATTATAACTATTGCCTGCACCCCCGCCCCCGAAGACAATCACGAGCAGGTATTGCATGAATCTGAAGTAGTGGATGTACCTTTGTACGATTCGATTGCAGCAAAAAAATACGGAGCAGATGAATATGGTATGAAGAAATTTGTAATCGCGTTTCTGTACAGGGGACCAAACAGGGATCGCGATTCTCTTGAAGCTGCAGAATTGCAAAATGCTCATATGGAAAATATAAACAGATTGGCTGAAGAGGGGAAACTGGTACTTGCAGGACCTTTTTTTGGTGATGACGACCTTCGTGGTATTTACATATTTGATGTGGGGAGTATTGCCGAAGCCGAGGAATTAACCAATTCAGACCCTGCCATCCAGGCCGGAAGTTTGAGAATGGATTTAAAAGAATGGTATGGTAGCGCTGCCGTAATGGCCATTAGTGACATACATTCAACGATTGCAAAGACGAATTATTAATGAAAATCAAAACTGGAATGGCATCATGACCGTCAAAATCGTTTCTTTTCAATGAGAAAATTTGTCCTTTTTGTTAGCATTTTCCTGGTAGCTTTTAAGGGATTTTCGCAGGAAAGTGTAATTCTTCGGGGTAGGGTAATCGATGAGGTGAATCAGGTACCACTCGTGGGTGCGTCCATTTTCCTGAAACATCCAAATACAGGCACTACTACGGATAAAAACGGATATTTTTCACTTAAAATTCAACCGGGTGAAGATTCCCTCGTGGTTTCATTTGTAGGATACAGACCAGAAATCCTCAATGTTTATGGTTCAGATTCATTTCTTAAAATATTCATGCAATATGAAGGTCTGATTCTCAATGATGTAGTAGTAACTGCATTTAGTATGAATGATCGTGTAAGTAAAATTCCGGGATCCGTTAGTGTATTGTCAAAAAAAGATTTCAGACGAGATAATAACACATCCATTGTTCCGGCTATCAACCGTATTCCCGGAGTGCTTATGCAGTCAGGGGCATTGAATACAAACCGGTTAACCATTCGTGGCATTGGTTCACGGTCGCCTTTTTCTACCAGCAAAATACGAGCATATTTTGATAATATACCCCTTACAACCGGTGATGGTGAAACGACCATCGAAGACATCGACATTGAACTGATCAGCAGGACCGAAGTGCTTCGTGGGCCGTCATCCAGTATATATGGTGCAGGGCTTGGAGGCACACTGCTTCTGCAACCGTCATTCACATACTCTCATCCAACAAAGGTTTCTACAGAATTTATTGCGGGTTCATACGGTTTACTCAAAAGCAATTCTACATTTTGGCTGCCAATTAAAAGTGGTGGTGTGGGACTAACTTATAACTACCTGCATTCTGATGGGTATCGTGAAAATAATGAATATGATCGCTCTAATATCACCCTTACAGGCAGGACTGCGGTTGGGGGCAAGGGTACACTATCCTTACTGCTCACAGATATTAATTTGAAAGCATTTATTCCGAGCTCGATCGACAGTGCCACTTATGCATCAGATCCACGTTCCGCTGCGCCAACCTGGGGAGCTACACAGGGCTTTGAGGATTATGGTAAAACCCTTGCAGGGTTAAATTATAGCCACAGCTTTTCCAAACAGTTTGAATTGGATGCATCGCTTTTTGGTTCCACCCGGTCATCTTATGAATTGCGTCCATTTAATATCCTGGAGGAGGAAAGTGTAAGTGCAGGGATCCGGTCCACAGGAAACTACCATTCGTCAAATGAAAAATTGACCATAAACCTGGGTTTTGAGTATTTCAATGAGGCATATGACTGGCAAACATATGAAAACAACAGCAGGGAAAAAGGAAGTATGTTAGCGGATAACCTTGAAAATCGCAGGTACCTGAACGTATTTGGACAGGTGCAAATACAGATATTCAAAAAGGGGCGTGCAACATTTGGTATTAATGTAAACAATACAAGTTATACCCTGGAAGACCGGTTCCAGCCCGACAGCACAAACCAGTCTGGAAATTATGGTTTTGACCCTGTAGTTTCGCCAAGGCTGGCAGTTACTTATCCCATTGGCAGCACCAATTTATATGGAGTTGTCAGTCATGGATTTTCACCACCGTCATTTAACGAAACACTTGCTCCAAACGGCCTGATTAATCCTGATATTAAACCGGAGACAGGAATAAACTATGAGATAGGCGCTAAAGGGAGTATTGCAAATAGTCTTCAATATGATGTTTCTGTTTATACAATGCAAATAGAAAACCTGATTGTAGCCCGCCGGGTAATGGACGACCAGTTTATTGGAATTAATGCCGGTAAAACAGCCCATAATGGCGTGGAAATGAATCTTCAATATTTAATAAATGCAAGGGGTGTTAACCTGGCCCCTTTTTTATCTTATACCTATGCTCATTATAATTTTGTAGAATTCATTGATGGGGATAATGATTATTCAGGTAACGAACTTACAGGAGTTCCTGATCACTTATTTAATCTGGGGATTGATTTTGATCTTCAATCGGGTTTTTTCGGCAATATAAACTACCATTTCGTTGGTAAAATGCCCATGAGGGATGATAATAGCATTTACAGTGATGCATATGGTATTACAGGAATGAAGTTAGGCTGGAAGAAGGATTGGAATAAATTTAAATTCAGTGTTTATGGAGGGATTGATAATATTTTTGATGTCACATATGCATCAATGATCCTTATTAATGCACCTTCTTTTGGTGGCAGGGCACCAAGGTACTTTTATCCTGGGTTACCGTTTAATTATCATGGTGGTTTTAAGTTGGCGTATGTCTTTGGTGTGAAGAGTTAATGACTAAAGGAAACTAAAGTAGCTCGATTGGGGAAGGTCTGCCTGCAAAATATGGTTACAATTAAATAATCGGGAGAACAGTATATTTAAGCGCCAAAATTTTTCTCAACAATTGTTTGAACTTTGTTGATCAGTTTGGAGGGGAAACGATAGCTGGAATGTTCAAGTAGAATAATTACCAGGCCTTGTTCGGGATATTGTTTTATTGAGGTTCTGAAGCCATTCCATTTTCCATCGTGATATATTACTTTTTCTGACTCCTTATTTTTAATCCGGAATCCAAAACCATAAGGGACTTTTATACCCGATCTAGTTTCCCCTTTTGTATACATTTGGTCCAGGGTGTTTTTAGAAATTATCCAGCCGTTATTTAGAGCATTTATCCACCTGAACATATCTTCTGCTGTGGAATATATATTTTTGTCACCAACAATTCCGTCATTTACCGTTCCGGAAATTTTCGTATGCCTTCTGCGCTTATTTAATCTGTAACCCCACAATTGATTATCCTTAACACAATCATGTCCGAACCTATGCACAAAGGAGTTCGACATGTGCAAAGGTTTGAAGATATTGGTTTCTAAAAACATGCCGAATGACATTCCTGAAACTTTTTCAACGAGGGCAGCTAGGATAAAATATCCTGTATTTGAGTAGTCGAACTTTCTTCCGGGCCGGAAATATAGCGGAAGTTCATATTTACTCATCATTTCTATCATTTCAGAATTTGTAGGAGCAATCTCCTTATCCCATTTATGCTCTGCTAGCCAGAAATACATTGGCAATCCGGAGGTGTGATTTAATAATTGCCTGATGGTGACCCTGTTATATGGTAATTCCGGGAAATATTTTGTAATCGAATCATCCAGGCTAATTCGATTTTTTTCATAAAGTAATAACACCGCTGCTGCTGTAAACTGCTTACTTATTGAAGCTAATTGAAATGCCGAATTGGAATTCAGTTTGATTTTGTTTTTAAAATCTCCATAACCATATTCGTTGGTATAGATTAGTTTTCCATTTTTTGCAACAAGAATACTACCGTGAAAGTCGTAGTTTTTATTTGCACGGTTGAATGTCGAATCAATTTTTTCTGTAACTTCAAATGTTAATGAATCAGGATAGGAGGGAATTGCCCGATGCACAATTTCCACTTCAAATGCCAATGGGAAGCCTTTCTCGTAATTCCTGCCTTCGGAATTAAAATAGACGAATTGATGAAAAACCAGGAAAATAACTATAAGAATATTCCTGAAAACGATACTCTTCTTTAACATGATTCTCTTTGCTGTCTTTAACTTTAGACGTAAAAAATTGAAGAAGTCGCAAAGATATATTAAAAACGGGTACAGAAAATTATTCCAACCTAATAAATTTCATATTTATTTGGTAATCAATCGTATATTATCAAATTACCACTTTTACCAGCAATGAAATTCTATTTGACAACTATGAAGTTCAATCTCCACTTCCAGTTCCAACAGACACTCATTCTCGTAATTCCGAGCTCAGAATTAAAATTCGGTTAAATGATGAAAAACCAGGACAATAACAATAAGATGTAAAACAAGAAAAATTGCTATGAGTATTTTTTGGATAAAAATATTCTTCTTTAACACTATTCTTGATGTAGTCAATAACTCTTAGACCTGATTAAATGAAGAAGCAAAAAAGCTATTTATTAAAAAATTGGGCAGAAATTATTCCAACCCATAAATTCGTATTTGTTTTCACTTATTTAATATATTTCGGGTCTGTTCGGTAACCAAATGTATTTCTGATTCCGACTTTCAACCCGATTTATGCGTTGGGTTTTCGCTATGAAAGGTTTAAGTGCAAAAAAATCAAGTGCTTAACGACAATTTTGACTCGAAATCGTGGTAACCATCACGGTGAGAATCAAAATTGGTGGACGTGCCTGCCTGCGGTAGGCAGGCTTGATTTTAAAGCAATTAGACCTTGGAATAGACCACCTAATGCATAATCCGGGTTCAAGTAAAGACATACTCTTTGACGGTCAATGACCACCTGCCTCCTCCGGTATCTATCGGGACTATATACTTACACGCAAAGAGAAGATGAAATTCCTGCCTGGAGCAGAAATACCAGATGAATAGGGCCGGTAATGTTTGTCAAATATATTTTCTACGGCTCCGTTTATTTGAAAGAAGGTATTGGGTTGATACGAGATATTGAAATTCATGATACTCCATCCTAGCGCCCCATCTGTAGTATAAAGGTGGGTTTTGTTCTGCTCCGAAGGGGCAAGGTCTTCAAAATCCCTTGCAGCCTGGTATTCACCGTTCAACTCGATTTTAAATTGATTTCCTCGAAATGTTATGGCCGTTTTACCAAATGCAGGAGTTGTATGTTGTAATGGAAGATTTTCTTCGGTATCCAGCCCTTTCATCATCGTAATGGAGGATAGCAAGGTAAAATATTTTGCAAAATCAACCTTCATATTCACACTTGCACCTCCGATATATGCTTTTCCAGTATTCACCAATGCCTGAACTCTACTCAACTCCCCGTCATAAATAATCGAATCCTGCCCGTTAACAGTAAAATCCCTTCGGACCATGGCGTCTCGAAGTAAACTATAAAATCCGGTTACCCCAAATTCAAAAGTCCCCGGGATGGTTTTGGTAATACCGATTTCACTGTTGTAAATATACTGCGGCCCCAGGTTTTCATTGGGGACAACAATATTACCCGGCTCGGAGTCGAAGACTTTTCCTACATCATCAACATTAGGTGCTCTGAAGCCGGATGCCATCAGAAAGTCAAATTTCCAGTGGTTGATAGTTGAAAAAACAAGGCTAAGGTTACCGGTCATTGCCCCCTTGCTCAGGTCAATAATGTCGTAGGGAAAATTAAAAAAAGTGGTATCGTTGAATCGGGAAATTAAGTTGAAATAACTGTAACGGGCTCCGGCAGAAAACAAAATGTTCTCTTTTAATTTTTGTTGGTAACTGGCATAACCTGCAATAGAAGACACATCACTTCCACCATCAGGATAGCGGGTACTTGCTTTGTTTGTGGTATTGGTCTCAATATCCAGCTGGTTAGCAACGGAATTTACATGATTGTAAACCCCTTCAAGGCCATATACAATTTGACGATCAGGCCCGAACTCCTTCTCAAAATCAACGTTGAGTGTCCAGGCATTTACATTTTCTGTACGCGTACGCAAATCGGGATCCCTGAATTTTCTATCGATCCGCTGCTCCTCAAATTGTTGATTGGCAAGTACCACACGAAGTTCTTCATAAAAAGCTGTTGTACTGAATGAATTTATCCTGAGCGAATTCATTATCCATTTTTGAGGTCCATAATTCCAGATGGAATATTTTAACTGATCATTTTCGGTTACAAGTAAGCGGTCGTATCGTGGTATATTGGAAGTCGTACTGTAGAAAAAATCGTAAGTAATGTTGAGATTACTGCCTGGCCTGAATTTGAGTCTTTGAATAGTGTTTATAGAGGAAAACCCCGAAAAAACCTGTTTATCCGGATTGGCGTTAAAGGCAACAACATCATTGATTCCGTTAGGAATGATGTAACTATATCTCCGTCCATAATCAGGAAACTTACTTGTTCTTTTACTTCCCGTCACCAGGTCAGAATAATTGGAATATGTAAAGGAAGATAACCACGATAATTTGCGGCTCCCCAGGTTGAAATGTATATGACCGGTTTGCTCCTTATTGGCCGTTGCATGCCTGAGAAAAGCTGTACTTTTAATGAGGGGTACATCCGAAGTTGCAAATTTTGGCTCTTTAATACGAAAATTCATCACCCCTCCAAGTGCATCACTTCCATATATTACCGAACCAGGGCCCAGGACTACATCTGCACGATCAAGCACATTGGGATCGATATTAATTACGTTCTGAAGATTACCACTTCGGAAGATGGCATTATTCATCCGTATCCCGTTGACTGCAATCAATATTGAATTGGCTGCAAACCCGCGGATCATGGGACTTCCACCTCCTAACTGACTTTTTTGCACGAATACCTGCCCACTTGATTTGAGCAGGTCTGCGGATGTCTGGGGGTTGTAAAAGTTAATTTCTGATGGTTTGATTGACACAACACTTTGAGGAATATCTCCCGATTGCTCCCATTTTGTGGCAGTGATCACAACCTCTTCAATTTGTATAATTTCTTCAAATAACCTGATAGTGCCTTCGTTTACTGCATCCTTGTACTTTAAAATCAGCGATTTATAGGATGGGTGCTGAATTTCGAGCATGTCTTCCTGACCAAATTTATCTACCAGGGCAATACCCTTGTCGTTGGTTTCTGAAAGGGCGGTACGGTCAAGGTTTAGGATCACAACTCCGGATATCGGTTGGAGGGTTGTTGCATCTATTATTTTCAATGCTTGTGCGTGGGCTCCGGTTCCGAAGATCGTATAAATTGAAATGAATATGAAAATTGAACCGCGTCGCAAACCTTCTTGTTATATCACTGAATTTTTGTGCGAAGATACTTGATACCATGATTTTGGTGATTATAAATCCTGCATGAGTACCATAAAATTATTTAAATGGCTAAGTTCGCTTATTAATAACTTCGGATGCCTGAATTTGCATACAGTACCGCCGTTCTATATTTTTCACTCTCACCCCGGCGAGAGTTCCATAGAAAAAGGTTAAGCAACTCCGTTACCCGGAACAGACTGCTACTTACCTCTCTTGATGATCATATAAAAAGTAAGCTGGGCAATGTGGAGATGGATGTAATTCTGTGGGATGAAAATAAACAAGTGGGAAACTCATTTGGTGAGCGATTTGCCCATGCATTCCAGACATTGTTTGATCGTGGTTATGAAAATATAATTGCCGTTGGTAATGATTGCCCGGAACTGAGCATCCGCGATATTACGGACGCAGCTTCCATACTTGCAAGAAATTTGCCTGTATTAGGTCCTGCACGGGACGGAGGTGTTTACCTGCTTGGATTAACAAAAATCCGGTTTAACCCTGTCACTTTTGTAAATATATCATGGAACACCGCGAAAGTTGAATTGGAACTGGCGCAGCTGTTTCCCGACCGTCAAATTCTTGAGAAAAAAACCGATATAGATAGTGTTTCCGATCTTCAATGGATAACAAAAAACAGTCTCTTATTAAAATTCATAAAATGGTTAATCAGTGTTGTCAGGCAAGTTGATTCTATTCAAAATCAAATAGTCGTTCTTTTTGAAAAACAGTTTGTTCTTCGACACGGCTTATTACCTCCTCCATCAGCCTGATTAATTACAGTTCAATTTTTTTTTCAAACCAATAATTTCATTTAAGAGAATGAGCAAGCCTTATTATATAGAAGAAGACCTGAAGAAATTTGGAGACATCATTGATTTCCAACCAGAACTCGGGAGGAAGTTTTTTAATTATTACAATGATGTTTTCAAGGAAGGCGCATTGACAGAGCGCGAAAAAGCCCTGATCGCCCTTGCGGTTAGCCATACGGTACAATGTCCGTATTGTATAGATGCCTATACTTCAGCCTCGTTAGAAAAGGGTGCCGACGAGGAGCAGATGATGGAAGCCATTCATGTAGCAGCAGCCATCAGGGGAGGGGCCTCCCTAGTACATGGCGTACAAATGATGAATAAAGCCAGGGAAATTTCGATGTAGTCAATGAAAAATCTAACCAAAACACTTAGATCAAGGGCCCATCAACTGGCAGATCCAATACATCAGATCGAAGTACTGAATGCTTCTCGATCAAATGAAGACGAAATTCCCACTTTTCAGGATAGACTGAAAGAAATAGGAATGAATAGACTAAAATCCTCACACGTAGAAATATTACAAGTGAACCTGGGTAAAATGTGCAACCAGACATGCAAACACTGCCATGTAGATGCCGGTCCGGACCGCAAGGAGATAATGGACCGGGAAACGATGCAACTTTGCCTGGAGGCGGTGAAAAAAAGTGAGATCCAAACAGTTGACTTAACAGGTGGTGCCCCGGAGATGAATCCCCTCTTCCGATGGTTTGTAGAAGAGTTAAATAAGCTTAAAGTGTCCATTTTGGTTCGATGCAACCTTACCATCATCGTTTCTAACCATAAATACCTGGATCTCCCAGAATTTTATAAAAAACACGATGTGACCATTATTTCTTCGTTGCCACATTTCTCAGCACGCAGAACGGATGCACAACGTGGAGAGGGCGTATTTGCAAAGTCGATAAAAGCCTTAAAGATGCTGAATGCTGTCGGATATGGTATCCCGGGTAGTGGACTTGAATTGCATCTGGTTTATAACCCCACCGGCGCTTTTTTACCACCCAACCAATCTTCATTGAAAAAGGATTTCAAACAAAAACTTTGGGATAGTTACTCCATAGAATTTAATGACCTTTATGCTATCACCAATATGCCCATTTCACGCTTTCTCGATTACCTTATCCAGTCGGGAAATTATGAAGCGTACATGGAGAAGTTGGTGGAAGCATTTAATCCCAGCACATTAGGGGGTTTAATGTGTATGAACACGCTCTCAGTAGGGTGGAATGGAATAGTTTATGATTGCGACTTTAATCAAATGTTGGATCTTCCTGTGAACGGCGAAACAACTCAACATATTTCAAATTTTGACATGAATCAATTGAAAGATCGTAACATTGTTGTAAACCAACATTGTTATGGATGCACTGCAGGTGCAGGATCGAGCTGCGGAGGTGAAATTGTAGAATGACAACCGGAAGAAAAATCTTTTTAATAATTGTGGCATTATTTTTTGCCATTCTTGCCTGGTTTATTTATGATGTTTCAAATAAGACTGTATTCCCCGGCAACCAAAAGGGAAACACTAACAGTATAGATTCAAGAAAGTAAGATAAGATTTAATGATTTAATGATTTAATGATTTAATGATTTAATGATTTAATGATTTAATGATTGCCCCGGTTAACCAGTCATTATCAATTCATTTTCTCAAAATCCAAATTTTACTGGCTAAACAACCCAAACAACTCCACATCAATCTTATCAACGATTATTCCGAAATCTTCTATATTTTCAACAAAGTCAAGGTTGTTGACATCGATTATCAGTAGTTTGCCCAGGTTGTAGTTAGCAATCCAGTCTTCGTAGTGACTATTGAGGTTTTTTAAGTAATCAATGCGCATGGCATCTTCAAAGTCACGTCCGCGTTTTTGAATTCGTTCGATGAGTCTGGGTATATCAGCTCGCAAATAAATGAGCAGATCCGGCGGGCGTACCATATCAATCATTGAGTTGAATATACTCAGGTAATTTTGATAATCACGTTCGTTGATATGGCCTGAAACATGAAGATTTTGTGCAAAAATGTACGCATCCTCATAAATGGTACGGTCCTGTACCACTGATTTATCAGACTTTTGGATTCGCTTGATCTGGTTGATTCGGCTGTTGAGAAAATAAATCTGCAGATGGAAAGCCCAGCGGTCCATGTCTTCATAAAAGTCGGCAAGGTAGGGATTATTTTCTACCGATTCGAATTCAGCTTCCCATTGAAAGTGATTTGCAAGTTTCTCGGTGAGTGTGGTTTTACCCGACCCTATATTTCCTGAAATGGCAATGTGCATAATTGCTCCAAAAGTAGGAACAATTGACTACTTGACCCATTAATTCAGATACGAATTCGGTGAAGATTCTCATTAATAGGCTGAAATACTCCTTTTGATTGAGGGTTCCATTTTGTTGACAGGAGTGAAAGTAAGTAACTTTTCTCTACCCACATTATTTTTTACAGTCATTCTTTTATGCAGGGTCACCACTAGTATTGCATATGATTCAGAAAAAATAATGGATTCGATGCATACTTCTTTTACGCACATGTTAAACCTTAATTCAAGATCTTTAATCAGTAAATCATGCTTTTCAGGTTTCAAAAGTTCGAGTTTATCATATCTTATTTTTTGAAGTTTTGTATTTGCACAAAATCTCAGCAACCCAAGCAATATCATCAGGATCATAGATTCAATGATCAGAACAGAGTATATACTAAAGATATTGGGATATACCGCGTTAAGTACTCCAAAACAAATGGCGACTAGTAGAAAACTCATATCAATTGGATCCAGGGGTTTACTTCTATACCTCATAAGGGTAAACATTGCAAATAATCCCAATCCGGAACCTACGCTCAGTTCTTGTCCGTAGATCACCATTGTAAGACTAAATATAACAAGGTTGATAACAGCGAGGGGTAAGATGAGGTGGCGCTTCCTTTGCACAAACGCCACGATCATCATTAGACCCGCCAGCATAAATAAATCAATGAGGAGTTGAAAAATGATATTCATCTGACTATTATTTACGATTTTCCTTTTCTGTTGTAAAGTAATATGCCTGATAAGGGGGCTTCATCTTGTCCAGTTCATCTAATATGGAGTTATAGATGTTTTCATCAGTTTGATTTTTTGCATCAGTTATAATTTTATTAACACTTTCCTGGAACACAACCCAGGGATCAGGGCTAATAACAACTTCGGAAAGCATAATTACTGCTTGTTCCATTACTATTGTCCCATTATTTTTTAAATCGTTGGCTGTCATAATTAAAGTTTTGTAGCCAATGTGGGAAATATGCAATTCAGAACCTGCATACTTTTCCGGAATTACCAGCTGGAACTCCCCATTTTCGTTTGTCACTGTTCCAAGGTATCCGTTAATATATACATGACAGTCTTCAATGGGTAGGTTTGTTTTATCCGTTCTCACAATACCGGACAGTCCGGTTTGTGCACTGCAAAAAAAAGGTACCATCAGGGTGAATATTACCAGGATAGTTTTCATAGAGGTATTGTTTAAGTGAAACATAAATTTCGAATTGTGCAATTAATTGAATTAATATAAAATGGTAACCCAACTTTTTGCGAAAACTATCATATAACATCCTATTTAAAAGAAAAAAATCTAATTTCAATTTATTTTGCTTCTAGTTATCTGATTGTAAAACAGTTAACCGACAAGGCTACACGAAAGTCTTTATTATATAAGATCATTTTGCTAACTTATTGCTTCAAATGCGCTTGTAATCGAATTGAAAATGCGAATAATTTATTACTGGGGTTACCTTTCTACCTTTTTTCAATTAAAACCGACACCCAAATGAATGAAGAGGTGATAATTGAAGAAATCAAAAACGGAAACAATAACCAGCTGGCAATGATCTACCGGGAATACCGGTCGGAGTTTATTGCATGGATCACAACAAATTACAGTTGCTCGCGCGATGAGGCCCGCGATGTTTACCAGGTTTCAATTCTCGCTCTTCATGAGAATATTCTCAATAATAAGCTGAAACATGTTCAAAGCAGTATCAAGACCTATTTGTTTGCAATCGGCAAAAATAAATTTCTGGAATTCAGGAAATCTGATGCACGTATCAGCAGGGCTATGGATGCTTCAACAATTGACCTGGAGGAAGTTTCTACCTGGGATTATGAAGAAAAGGAACAGAAACTGGAGGTGACTGAAAAAAGCCTTAAGAAGCTGGGAGACCCCTGCAGGAGTCTGCTGGAGTTGTACTATTTTCATGGGATGTCAATGGATGAAATCGCCGGAAGGCTGAGTTATAAGAACAGGGCCACTGCAAAAAACATAAAATGTAAGTGCCTTGTACGATTAAGAAAAATTTTTACAGACGAATTGGAAAAAGTTAAATTGGAAAATAATGGTTAACGAGGAAATTTTTATGGAAAGAATGTATACCGATATTGAACTGATCGATAAGTACCAGCGAGGTATGGCAAATAAAGAAGAGAAGGCCGAGGTACAAAACCGGCTGTTAGCTGATAATAAATTCCGAAAGCTGTTCGATGATCTGGAGGTCATGTCGGAAGGGATCCGCCGGACGGGCGCCCGGACTTCAGTAGAAGAGAAACTTGCACAACTTGAAGCTACTCTGGAAGATGAAGGCGAAACAAATAGGTCTGATCAACCGGAGGTAGATATCGGAGAGGCCCGTGAAGAATCACAGCCTGAGGTGATTGTATTGTGGTACCAAAATACTGCTTTCAGGGTAGCCGCATCGGTTGTGCTGCTTCTGGCTGCCTGGTTCGTTTTTTATCCTGTAAATAGGGTAAACAATCAGGATTTAGTGGCTGAGTATTTTGTTCCCTATTCCAATACTAACCCAAAAACACGTGGTGATGCTATTGAACCAAAAGATATCACAGCAGAAGCATTTAACGCTTATGATAGTAAGGATTACAAGGCCTCGATACCTCTTTTTGAGCAGGCGGTAAAAAATGGAGACAATTACATATCAAACAACTTTTACCTGGGGAATGCCTACCTGGCAATTGGTGAAAGTGAACGTGCTGTCGAAACATTCAAAACTGTTATCGAGGCAGAGAGTGGCTTGACAGATGCTGCAAAATGGTTCCTTGCATTGGCCTATCTTTATGCTGATAATACAGAAATGACGATCCGCACATTAAAAAATGTAAGAGATTTTGGAGAAGACTATTATGCCGAAAAGGCAAATAAATTACTAAAAGAACTGGAATAAGATTAACTTGAATTATTAACTAACTTATGTTTAACTAAAATTTTAAAATTATGGGAAGTAAAGGAACAGTAACAACAAAGGGCGATCAGGGAATGGCTGCGAATGGCCCACAACTCGGTAAAATTGACGACATTTACTATTTTGATAACCGCAAAGGATTTGAAGTATTAACAAAAGTCAAATGGAATAAAACAGTAGAACAAGATCCAATTAAATTTGCTTTGAATGTAAAGCGGGATCACGAGTGAGGTCCTTGCAACAAGTTAATCATCAATTTTTATTAAGTGCTCTTTAATTAATAAGAGCACTTTTTACTTTTTTAAAATACTTGCGATAAGAAAGTTTATCACACCTGATGTAACCAACTAATGCTCTAAATTGGGATTGAATATTGGGAACAAATGATCATTGGTTATCTTACTAATAGCGATGAAAAAATGATCGTTACCTTTGTAATGTACATGATCACGGAGAGGACTGTTTTGCCGAAAAGTCAAATAAATTATTATATGAACCTGAATAATATTAAATTGAATTATTAACTAAACTATTGTTTAACTAAAATTTAAAAATTATGCCTACAGGGAAAGTAACAACCAAGGGAGACCAGGGAATAAAAGGAACTGGTGCAAAACTGGGTACAATAGAAGAGAGTGAAGATAAGGAAATTTACTACTTTGATAATCATCGAAATTTTGATGTTGGGAGAGACGTAAGTTGGAGTAAGTCAGTACAACTTGGATCTTATCTAATTGCTTTAAACGTAAAATGAAATAACTTGTAGTTGGCAATTAATTTGGAATAAGTTTTTCAATTTTATTGTTTAATTTTTAGAAGGTCCTCTTTGTTTGTTAGAGCACTTTTTATTTTTTCATAATATGCTGAATAAGAAAGGCTCTCGGATGGAATGTATATCAGAAGTTCTTTAAATTGAGATTCAAAATTCCTAACAAATGTATCACAGTAGCCTGGTTTGAGAAGTTGATTTAAAATTGACGTATAGACAAGGTTTATTAATGGTGAAGAGACTGAGCAAGGATTATTTGGATTTTTTATACGCTTATCCAAGGCACTTCTTATACCTTTATTTTTATGCATATATCCTTCGGCAAATTCCGATAGGTTATTTACTCCTACAAAAGTTTTATTTGTAACTCGTTTAATTTGATTGAATAATGTTGGATCAATTAGCTGTAAAAATATTGGAGATAAATCGGCCCATCCTTCAATAAGTGCAATCACATCAACATTTCCTGAATCCTGAGTACCCGGGCGTATATATTCAAATATTGCATGGGTGGTTTCATGAGATATAATATCCAGTGACATACATGTAGGTATTTTGCTGGGGTAATAAGTTCCTAAAAAGATTGTGTTCTCTGTTGGACGATATGACGCATCTGATAGTACCCCATTGATAACTATTTTAAGTCTTTTATCCTTTATCCCTGGCACATTATCCCAATGTATTTTTTTACCCAGACCGATTTGCCACATATGAATTGTCAATCTTGCAATTGCAAATGCATGCACCGCATTGATCTGATCTTTTGTATAATCTTTACTTGTAAAATTTCCGTTTTCATCAGGTTCAACCGCTGAATTTTCAATAACGATATATTCGTCAGATGGGCCGGTTGCTGGTTTACCGGGAACAACAACTTCTTCAAGATCCCATTGATCTTGCTTACTGTTCCAAAGCCTTATAAGCATTCTGGACGACCCTTTGTCAGGCATACTTCTTTCTTTTGTATAAAACGATGATAACTAAAATCAGGATTATGCCTGCAATCACTAAAAATAATATCGTATTATCCGGCTTTTTTATTATGGGTTCGTCGTTACCCATCGTTACAAAACCGGCCCAAAAATACGGGTTTGAAAATCGGGCATCGTGGTTTTGAATATATTCAAGTTTTGCATTACGCAGGGCTACACTAACTTCCTCCCCTTTGTTCAAATAAACATAAAAAGACTGCATCAATTCTGCGGTCTGGGCATCATCAGTCTGCCAAAGGCTCATAATTGTTGTCGGACAACCGGCATAAGCAAAGCCACGTGCCATGCTGAAGACCCCTTCTCCACGGTATTGTTTGCCCAACCCGGTTTCACAGGCGCTTAATACAGCCAACCGGAGCTTTTCAAGGTTCAGCCCGTATAATTCATGCGCATATAACTTTCCATCATCGTCATCATCGGGTCCTGTGCGAAACTGCAGGTGTGAATTAATAGCCACAGCGGAGTCGGAATACCCATGTATGGCAAGGTGTAATATCTGGTAATTCGACACTTCATTTTTGAATTTTTCCTTCGAAGCATTCATTCCTGTAAAATACCGGTTATTACTTTTTCCGAAAAGTTCACTTATTTTTTTCACCTCAATGGCAGAAGCGGGAATATCCGCGGGGTCATTTCGATTGGTGATCAATGAGTTTGTGGTAGCTTCAGAATAACTCATCGCCAGGACGGAAGGAGTCGATACTTCCTTTCTTTTATTGTTTACAACCAATAAACTGCTACTGTAAATGTATTGAATATCATATTTGTTGAGAACATACGAAGCATCACGATAGCCACTTCCCAGTTCATCAGAAATCAACGCTTCAAAAGGTATAAAATTGAGAGGTCCATCGGTTGATATAATTAGTTTTGATTTCTTTTCGAAAAGCAGGGGGGCCAATAATCGATTGTATATATTAAATGCCGGCCCCTGATAGGATTCAAATTCAGTTTCTATGTGTTGGGCATAATTAGCCTGCATCTCACGCATTTGCTTTATTTGATCAATTAGAATGCTGTCAACAGGAAGGGAATGAAATTCAACTTCCTCCGATCCGATTGCTAGTGCGTATAAAGTGGAATCAGTCCAAAAATATTCAATTACCTGTTGAGTGGGACCTAGTACTTGTTGGATTTCTTGTAATGCCACAAATGAATTATTTTTTTGGTAATAATGAGGATGGTTTTCTTTAATGAATTCGCGCAACCCATCAAGCTTTCTGATACTTGCAAACTGTTGTATTTCAATTTGATCCCGCTCTAAAGTGTCATTGGTACTGTTAATTTTGAGTTGAAAATTTGTGATGTGCTCCGTAAGTAGTTTTTCCTGATGTAACAAACTATCAGGAACATCCAGATTTTTACTATTTTTTGCGCTGATCCGGTTGGAAAGAAGTTGAAAATACCTGTTTTCTTCCATGATTTTCAAAACATCCTGTTCTATTTCCTCGGTAGGGTAGAGTTCCTGATTTCTCGCTTCAATGAGGCATTCCAACGCATTCATCCCATTATTGGATGCCAGGGATGCAAACTCAAGTTTTGTTTCATCGGATAATTGGTCTGAGGTTTTGATCCTATTTGATAAAAGGGATAAATATTTGTACTGTTGTATGGCCCTTGTAAGTGAATTATTATTACCTGTTGTTTGGTACTGTTTGAAATATACCCTGGCTTTTCCTGCCAGCGGGTCATAAACATCTACAGGATATGAAATTCGTTGTGGATTGGGATTAACTAAGGTGTTTCCTTCATTACTCAGTGTACCTTCAAGTGTTTCGATGGCTGATTGGAAATTACGAAGACTTTCATCAAACATATTTTTTTCAAAATACAATTCACCAATGCTGTTATAGGAATTTGAAATTAGGGGTTTGTCACCTTCGGGATAACTGTTCACAATTATAGAATTACGGAAAAAATAAAGTGCCGAGTCTTCGTTGTTTCGAGAAGCATGCATTGTTCCCAGATTAGCATAAATAAACGATTGTTGTATGGAATCAATAATAATTCCATTAGATATATTGATTAGCATCGATTGGTAAAGAGCATTTTGAGCCAGGTCATATATTCCAGCATCAACATAGGCTGTAGCAAGATTATTCAGAGGTATTAAAATTTCCGCCGGATCATCACTAATTTCTTTATTAAGATTAATTGATTTTCGATAATAGAACGCAGCCTGTGAATAATTTTCTAAATAATAATATACATTTCCAAGGTTGTTGACTACTCTTTCCATGAAGCTTGGATCATATTCCGGGAAAGCGCTGTAAATCCTGTAGGCTGTTTTCAAGTAGGGCAGGGCGGCATGAGGATCATTTAATTCATAAAGCACCTGGCCAAGATAATTATAGGAATAGGCAAGATTTGTGCTTTCAGGATTGCTAATTTCTTTTATTTTTACCGCTTTTAGGTAATATGTCGATGCGTTGTAGTAATTGTTAAATAGGAACATATACATGCTTCCCAATCCGTGATAACTCTGAGCTAAATCCAGATGATTGGGAGGTAGAGCGTTTTCCCTGACTTCGATAGACTTTTGCATAAAATATAATGCACTGTCTTGTTTTATATTTTTGTTTGAATAGTGAAAGTAACCCCAGTGATAGTAGATAAGCCCCATTTGCGGGTGGTCGGGTCCAAGTAATCGTATTCCTTCTGCTTCGGACCGGTTTAAATAATCGCGTGCATTTTCGAAATCACCCATTCGCCGGAAACAATAGCCAATCTGTCCGAGGGTATAAACATACGCTAACGTATCATTTTCGAGACTGAAATTATCAATGTATTGATTATAGAATTGAATAGCATTTTCAAATTCCCCTCGTTGCTCAGCATCTTTGGCTGCCAGCAACTGGTTGTAATCAGAAAAATCAAAGTCTCCTGTTGATGTCTGACAAATAGATTCATTTGCAGAAAAAAGGATCGCTATGACCCATATAAATGAAAACCCGCCTTTCATTAATAATAAATAAGTATCCGAAAAATCACGAAAAATTAGACAAATTTTTCATTAAATCAATAAATGGGAATTGTAGGGGAAATAGTTGGATAAAAACAGTTGGTAATTTGCAGTATTAGGTTAATAAAAATTGCGAACTGGAAGACTACTTGCCAATCAGTTTGTCGAGGTAGTTTCTGAATTTATTACTGTCATAGTTTGCCATACCTACTTTTTTCATATCAATGAAACCATCCTTGCTTAAGACGAAGGTAGTAGGAATGGAAGGTGATTCATAAATAGCCGGTATGCCACTTTCATAATCCGGTGTAAAGACAGGAAAGGTAAACTCTTTCTTAGCAATGAATTTTCTTGCCTTTTCAGGATCTCGATCCAGGCCGATCATAACGAACATCACATTTTCATTATCCTTATACTCTTCGTAAACATCCTGAATGTTTGGCATTTCAGCTACACACGGAGCACACCAGCTTGCCCAGAAATTCAGGAATACAACTTTTCCTTTCAGATTGGTGAAATTAAATTTTTCACCCTCCATAGTTAGTAAGGTGAAGTCATAGGCAGCGGCCTTTTTATCGCTTTCGGGCAATTCTGTATCCGGGCTGATGATACCTGTGGCCAAAACCATGCGTTGTGTAAATCCTGCGACCTCAGTAAACAGGCCGGTAATCCATAAAAAACCAATAGTCAGGCCAAGAATTACCCAGTCGCGCAATTCTTTTTTCCAGCTAAATTTGAATTTCATAAGCAATAAAGTAGTATCGTATATTATAAAAAGTTGTAAACGTTACAAAATTCGGACCATTTAAGTTCACATAACGTGATGTCAGTCACAAGTTGGAAAGGTTTTTGTTTTAATACAATTGGAATTAAAATAAAAATTGCAGTGTTGGTGATAAGTCAGGAATTTCTATTTCATAATTGAATTTTTGTATATTCGTTATTGGCTTTAATTTGTTAATCTTATTCCAGACGATCAAATGAAAAGATTTTTTCTATTTCTAATATTGTTCATTGGGTCATACTTTGTCTTAAATGCCCAAAAAATCAAGTATAAGGATTTGTTTATATTAATCAATGCCAAAGATTTTGATCAGGGAGAATCATTTTTAAGGAGGTTTATGATACAGGATCCGGATCATCCGAATGCCAATTTTAACATGGGATTTTTGTATAAGTACAAAATGGATCAATTAGATATGCTTAAGGATGCACAGGAGTATAATGCGTACGCAGACTCTACAATTCAATATTACAAGCGGGCCAATTCACTTATTACTGATAAAGAAGTTAAAAAGCATGATGAATACTACCAGGAATATTACCGGAGAGATTTGCGTACAGGTAAATACGGTGTAAAACTTGCGGATATACAGTTTGACATTGAAAAGAAAATTACTGATTTACAGGAAAGGATCATTCTTGTGGAAAATATGAAAAGGTACTTCGTAGGATTTACAAATTCCTATGATAGTATTTCACTGATTTACCACGGGTTTGGAGAAGAATTCTCGGGTTACAATCATTTTCTTTTAACTTCATCGGATACCCATGTGGAGCAATTGCAACAGATGAGTGAAGCTTATGATGAAATGACTGAAAATTTTGATAGCTATAAAGAAACGGTCTTACTGATTGAGGATGCTCCTTACAACCAGGAGCTTGATATTAAACCGGCGGATGAATTCGAAGAAATCGAGAAACCGGACTTCTATGCCGGACGGATTTTGATACATGATTTTAAGGAATGGGCTGTGGAGGCTTCCTTCATCATTACCGATGAAATAACTCCTCTAAAAAGCAATATGGTATCCTACGATATTCAACTCGATGAATTAAATAAAAGGGTGATGGAGGGAAAGATGGTTGAAAATGAATTGGCTGAGTTGACAAAAAAGATGTTTTTCGAACAATTACGTACCTACGATGAAGACCCTTTGCCCACCAACCTCTTCGAATTTAAAGTAAACGAGATTAGTTATTATTCGTTTCTTAATCATAAAACGGAGGAACAGGCACTGGATTCTATGAACATAGACTTTCAAATCGTACTGTACGATACCTTGTATAAAAGATTTGCTCCCGCATTGGCATCATTCCAGGTACTAGAGGTTCAAAACATTGATACTGAAAATGAATTTTACGGAAGTTTTATTTCTGAACGTTACACAAATGTAGACGGGATGAAAAATTATATTTCCGGTAAAAAAACGGACGTTGACCAGGAAAATAACGAATTAACCTTTATGATAGACTCGTTAGCTGCAATAGCACGATGGGCCTACTCGGAGAATGATACATTACCAATGTTTGTTATCGATACCCTGATAGTTCCGGACCAGCTCGTTGATAATACAAGCTATACCTTCGCAATTGATACACTTGAAACCAATTACTGGATCAGTGGGGTAAATGTATCTTCCGGTATGATTTCAAGTTACTTGTCTAATGTTAATTATAACCGGGAGATTGATACATTGATTGTGAATGAAGTTTTACTAAAAACCGATACGCTTGTTATACCACAAATAAAAACGGAATTGATTGAAGCGGACTCCGGCCGTGTATTTGCTGTATTTTATGGAAAAGATTCGAATGGATTTCAATGCAGTGTGGACCTGATAGATACTGACAGTAGTGTGCTCGTCTGGACAAAGAGTATTACACCCACTGCGCCACTGGATACTGTTATGGTTGATATTGATTCGCAACTGTTGGTCCTTACATTTAAACCGTCAGAGGAAGGGGAGGAGAATGATGAGACACCTTCAGTTATATTTCTCGATCTGACAGGAAAAGTTGTTGAGCCAGGCAAGTAGGGTCACGGGGTTTTCCCGATATTCCAATATTCAAATATTCCAACATTCCAACATTCCAACATTTCACTATTTCACTATTCCACTATTCCATTATTCCATTATTCCATTATTCCAGTATTCCAGTATTCCATCATTCCAACCTTCCACTATTCAACTATTCCACTATTCCAACCTTCCACTATTCCAACCTTCCACTATTCCAACCTTCCACTATTCCAACCTTCCAACTATATCAACCAAAGAACAGGTATGCGATTAGAATCGCTGCAATAATTCCGATAAGGTCCGCAAGCAATCCTGCTGTAACGGCGTAGCGTGTATTTCGAATACTCACCGCTCCAAAATAAACGGCAACAACATACAAGGTAGTTTCCGTTGTGCCTTGCATTACAGAAGACAGCCTGCCGGCAAACGAATCAACGCCAAAGGTATTCATAGTCTCCACCATCATTCCGCGTGCTCCACTACCGCTTAAAGGACGCATGAGCGCTGTGGGCAATGCGTCAACAAAGTCCGCATTTAAACCCATTGTGGTAAATGTAAACCGTACGCCATCCACAATAAGGCCGAGGGCGCCACATTCCCTGAATACTCCGATAGCTACCAGCATCGCTACCAAAAATGGAATAATTTTAACGGCAATTCCAAATCCTTCTTTTGCTCCCTCGATGAATGATTCATATACGTTCACCTTTTTGTACAACGCCAATACGATGAAAAATATAATAGTACTAAACAGAACCAGGTTTGCGGATACGGATGAAATAATATGGATTTTTTCCTGTGAAATTGAGCTGAAGTAAATGATAATACCCACAATAAATATCGTGAGGCTTCCAAGGTATGTTAAAACCGTTTTGTTTAATAAATTGATACGTTGATATATAGAAACGATAATAAGTCCTCCAAGCGTTGCAAAATAGGTCGCAAGCAACACCGGAATGAATATATCGGAGGGATCCGCTGCACCCATCTGGGCTCGTATCACCATAATATTAATGGGCAGGATGGTTAACCCTGATGTATTGAGTACAAGAAACATGATTTGCGAGTTGGTAGCAGTTTCCGGCTTGGCATTTAATTTCTGCATTTCCTCCATTGCTTTAATGCCCATAGGGGTAGCAGCATTGTCAAGCCCAAGCATATTTGCTGAAATATTCATGATCATGGGGCCAAATGCAGGGTGATTGGGAGGGATGTCGGGAAATAATTTTCTTAAAAATGGGCCTACTAACCTGTAAAAAAGTGAAACAATACCGGCATTTTCCCCGATTTTCATAATCCCGAGCCAGAGGGTCATGGCCCCGGTCAGGCCCAGAGAAATTTCAAATCCGAGTTTCGACATTTCCATAGTCTTGTTAAAAAGACTTGAAAAGATTTCCACATCACCCATAAAGATCAATCGGGCCAGTGCGACTATAAATGCAATCAGGAAAAAAGATACCCAGATGTAATTCAATGCCATATTTCAGTGAATTACATTTGCAAGATGAATAGTATTACATGCGACGATTCCAGCTGTTTCTGTACGTAACCTGCTATTTCCCAGGCTTACCTTTATAAATCCATGTTTTTCGGATTGGGCGACCTCTTCATTGGTGAAATCACCTTCGGGGCCAATAAGTACAATTACATCGGTTCCGGGTTTAATACTTTTCAAAAGCGATACGGGATTATTCCTGTCAACATGCGCGATAAACTTTTGACGGATCGAGGAATCCTGTAAAATCTGTTCAAAAGGAACAAGTCCATACAGAACGGGTTTCCAGGCTTTCATGGATTGTTTCATTGCGGATATGGCTTTTCTCTCCGCCCTTTCCATTTTGATGGTATTACGTTCCGAACGTGCACATCTGATAAAATGTATTGTATCCACTCCCAATTCTACGCATTTTTCAACAAACCATTCCACCCGGTCAATACTTTTAGTAGGAGCGAGGGCTATCTCAATCCGGTAGTTTGGTTTTTCCTCCTTCTTCCTATCTAATATTTCAAATTCACATTTTTTTGAATCAGCGGCTGTAATACCTGCTTCGTAAAATGCTCCTTTTCCATCGGTTACGTGTATGTGATCCCCTTCCGACATTCGTAACACCTTTATACAATGTCTGGATTCTACTCCATCCAGGAAATACGATCCATCGGGAATATAAGGTTGATAAAAAAGATGCAAAATATTTATCCTCCATATTTTTGGTGAAGAGCATTTACAAACCGGATGTATTCCTCCATACATGGTTCTGAAAGCTTACCCTCCAGGGATTTCCAGGCATCATATTTTGCTGCACCTTTAAAATCAAATCCTCCGGGACGCTCACCGGTAACATCACCTTCGGTTGCCTGTTTATACAAAGCGTAAAGCTTTAGTAATTCCTCATTTTCCGGTTTTTTCGGGAGCTTGCGAGATTGTTCGACAGCAGTTTCAAAATCATTTTTTAGATCCATTAGTAAATTTGTTTATGCCAAAATATCATTTTTTATGAAAAAAATAACCCCCGCAGTTTACTAAACTGCGGGGGAAACCAAATTATCGCAAATAGATAAATGTTAGCGATCCGCTACTTCAACATAATCTCTCTCATTTTCACCAATATAAATTTGCCGTGGCCTTCCAATGGGCTCATTATTCTCCCGCATTTCTTTCCATTGCGCAATCCACCCTGGCAACCTGCCTATAGCGAACATTACGGTAAACATATCCACCGGAATATCCAATGCACGATAAATAATGCCTGAATAGAAGTCTACATTTGGATAAAGCTTACGTTCAACAAAATAATCGTCACGCAGGGCAACTTCTTCCAGTCCTTTGGCAATATCCAATATAGGATCGTCAACTCCCAGAGCTGTGAGTACTTCATCTGCAGCACCTTTTATAATATTGGCACGAGGATCGAAATTCTTATATACCCTGTGGCCAAATCCCATTAAACGGAACGGATCATTTTTGTCCTTTGCTTTAGCCATCCATTTGTCAGTGTCTCCACCATCGGCTTTAATGGATTCAAGCATCTCTATTACTGCCTGATTTGCCCCACCATGAAGAGGTCCCCATAAGGCGTTTATTCCGGCGGAAACAGAAGCATAAAGACTCGCTTGTGATGAGCCTACTATCCGAACTGTTGATGTTGAGCAGTTTTGCTCATGATCTGCATGTAAAATCAGAAGTTTATCAAGGGCCCGGCTTACAACAGGATTCACCTCATACTCCTGGCCTGGCCATTTAAACATCATATGTATCATATCTGATGTGTAGTCCTTGTATTTCCCAGGATAATTTACAGGATGCCCCATTTGGTGTTTATACGCCCATGCGGAAAATGTTGTAATCTTAGCTAATATCCTTTGGATGCTTAGGTTCACTTGATCCATTGCCCTGATGGGGTCGAGGGATTCAGGATAGAAGGCAGTCAGTGAAGTAACCAGTGAGGATAATACTCCCATCGGATGTGCACTACTGGGAAATCCATCGAGGATTTTTTTGATATCCTCGTGCACCAGCGTATGTTCATACACTTTCTCCGAGAAATTATAAAATTCATCCTTTGTCGGGAGTTCTCCATATATGAGTAAATACGCTACTTCCAGGAAATTCGATTTTTCCGCCAATTGCTCAATCGGATATCCACGATATCGGAGAATTCCTTTTTCTCCATCTAAAAACGTGATTCCGCTTTTCGTAGATCCGGTATTTTTGAATCCGTAATCCAGGGTTATTAATCCGGAAGCTCCGCGGAACTTTCCGATATCAATTGCCTGCTCATGCTCAGTCCCTTCAATCAATGGTAATTCATATGTATTCCCATTTACTTTTATCTCTGCAGTATTGGCCATAATTATATTTATTTAGGTATTCTAGTTCACAATATTTTGTTCTCCTAAGTTAATATATAATGGCCAGAAAAGGAACATATTTTAGTCCTAAAAACTATTAATTTCCACCTAAAATCAGGGGAAGCCCATCTTTACCACTTCCTATGATAATTACTTTGGTATTGGGCGATTGTGCCAGCACAGAAGTCGCTTCTATACCCCTCATTCTCAGCAAGCTAGGAGTCAGGCTGTTATTTATTATTCTATTGGCCACTGCTTCGCCCTCGGCGGCAATTCGCTTTCTTTCAGCTTCACTTTTTTCCTTGTCGAGCCGGAACTGATAAGCAAGGGCTTCCTGCTCCTGCTGAAGCTTGCTTTCAATAGCATTTCTTATGTTCTCAGGAAGATTGATAGAGCGGATAAGTAAAGCATTTAATTGGATGTTGTTTCTCTCATTACTAAGAGAACTTGAAGCCTCCTCAATGATCCTTTGCTCTACAATTGATCGCTTGGTTGAGTATATTTCTTCTGCAGTAAAAAATCCCATTACATTACGTACAGCAGACCGAACTTCCGGGATAACAAGAACGGTGATATAACTATTTATACCGAATGTTTCCTGCACATAACCTATTCTGCTGGGTATTGGATTAAAACGGACAGATACATCCACAGAGATCGACAATCCATTTTTATCCAAAACATCCATTCCTTCTTCGGTAGTCTGTTCCTTCACATTGAAAACGTACATGGTGTTCCAGGGCGCTATTATATGAAATCCCTGGTTATAAATGACTTCCTTGTCAAGGCCGCCACTAAATTTCTTAAAGAGGACCCCGGCTTCACCAGGTTTTATCGTTAAAAAAATACTGCTTGAAAGTGCAATAATGAAAATCAATCCGGCAACTCCGGCAACAATCAGAGGTAAAAATTTTCTATTATCCATAATTTGTACATTAGTTTAGTTACAATGGCAAAGTAATGCTATACCGACATCATTTTGAAACATTCCGGCGTTAATTACAGCAGGAGTTATTTATTACTGTGTATTCATATTACTGTGTATTCAGTCTTCTGTCAATAATACTGCCAACGGAGAACTAATCAATCGCAGAGTCTTTTGACTTTTTCGAAGTTTTCATAGTAACCAAGATTTCCGGCAATCGTCCAATCCAGGCAGGCGCCTTCCTTGTTGCCAATGGTAAACCTTGAATTACCTCGTCGTGAATAGTATACTCCGTCACTTGCATTAATTGAAATTGCTATGGAATAGTTGGAGATCGCCTCTGTAAATTTTTTCAGCGTATCCAATACAACTCCGCGTTGAAAATAGGCATCGGCATTGCTATCGTTATAATCAATAGAGGTTGAATAATCTGTAATAGCATCCGAAAATTTCCCTAATCCGAGATTTACATTGCCCCGATAAAAGTAATAGCCATAAAAGTCAGGATTGAGCTCAAGTAGTTTATTCACTTCCTCCAGTGCCGCTTTGTTCTCTCCCATTTGTTGAAGGGCAACGAGCCTGTAATAGCTGTTGCTTTCATTTTCCGGAAAGGATTCGGTTAAAAAAGTAAAGTCATTTATGGCACCTTCCATATCTCCGGCGGCCATTCTCGCTTTCCCTCTCATCAGGTGTGCATAGCCCGAATTGTCAACCTTCGCTTTATTTATGTACTTATCTATATTGTCACTGGCCTTTTCGTAATCACCTACATTTTTGTAGGCCATTCCCATATACATATAAGTAATGGACAAAAGGGTATCTCTTTTATTTACCTGGTTGAAGTCGGCTATGCTGCCAGCATAGTCTCCCTGTTTGTATTTAGCAATGCCCCTGAAATAAAAGTACTTGGCCCTGGTTGAATCCCTCCCAATTGCCTGCGATAAATAATCTATGGCCTTACCAGCATCAATGTTGAGATAATAATATCCGGTACGGAATAATTTATCGGAGGTGAGTTGTGCGAATAATACAATCGGGGAAAGAATAAAAGCACAAATGACAATAGACTTCTTCAATAATTAAATAATTTTCTAATAATAAAATGATCAATAAAATTACCTTTGACCGGTTTATAAGTTGCTTAACTGAAAATCTCTGCAAATATATGGATTTAATGGCCTGCATATTTGATCTTGACGGTGTAATTGTTGATACAGCAAAATATCATTTTTTATCATGGAAGAGATTAGCCGATGAACTTGGAGTAGAATTTGACGAATTGGTCAATGAGAAACTCAAAGGTGTAAGCAGGTTAGAATCTCTTGAAAATATCCTGTCGAGAGGAAATTTAAAGTTTAATGAGGCAAAGAAGTTAAGCCTTGCAACACGCAAAAATGACTGGTTTATCGAATATTTAATTAAAATGTCAAAGGATGAAATTTTACCTGGTGTATCAGAATTTCTTGATTCACTTGATAGGAGTGGTATTAAAATGGCCGTTGGAAGTGCCAGTAAAAATGCTCGTCTTGCTTTAGACAAAATAAATTTAATTGACCGGTTCGATACAATTGTTGATGGAAATATGGTAACAAAAGCAAAGCCGGACCCTGAGGTTTTTTTATTGGCCGCAGACAAACTGGGAGTTGACCCAAAAAACTGTATTGTATTTGAAGATGCGGTGGCGGGCATTCAGGCCGCACATAATGGATCAATGCTCTGCGTAGGTGTAGGCAAGTCCGAAGTACTTTTGGAAGCAGACTATGTAATCAGTACTTTTGCTGGCTTCAATATAAATAAGCTGTTAAACGGGATTAGGAGGTGAAGAGGCGAAATGAAGAATTATATTAAACATGACGAGTGGAAAATAATTGAGGAAGGATTTAACCCGCAAAATAATCGGGTGTCTGAAAGTTTGTTTAGTATAGGTAATGGATGGTTTGGCCAACGTGCAAATTTCGAAGAAACTTATACGGGTGATTCGCTGCAGGGAAACTATGTAGCAGGCGTCTATTATCCTGATAAAACAAGGGTAGGTTGGTGGAAAAACGGATATCCTGAATATTTTGCGAAAGTGCTTAATTCACCCAATTGGATAGGATTAATTATTTATACAAACGGAGAATTGGTTGATCTGGCCAAATGGAAAGTTCTGGAGTTTCAAAGGATTCTCGATATGAAATCTGGAGTACTTTCCCGGGTGGTTACAGTTGAAAATGGCAAGGGAAACAGGCTGTTGTTGTCATCGGAACGATTCTGCAGTATGGCCGATCCCGAGGTGGCTGCCCTTCGTTATGAAATTACTCCGATAAACTTCGATACTGAAATATCCATTGAGTCTTGTGTTGATGGCAATGTAGTAAATGAAGATTCCAATTACGGTGAAAATTTCTGGGATGAAGTGAGTCAGGCAGGAGACCGCCAATTTGGAATAGTGACGGTGAAGACCCGAAAAACAAACTACTATGTTAGCACTGGAATGGAATCCAGGTTCGCATATAACAATTCGGAAGTGACACCAACGGAATTTCGGAAAAGATCAAAGTATGTTTCTGTAACATATCATTCAAATGTAACCGCTGGAAAATCATGCGTTCTGCATAAATATGCCAGTATTGTTTCATCATTAAATTATGGTGAACATGAAATTGAGGATGCATGCAAAAATGCTCTTAAAAGGGCTTCAAAATCAGGTTTTGGAAATTTATATGAAGATCATAGAAAATACTGGGAGCAAAAATGGGATGAAAGTGATATTATCATACGGGGAGATATTGCGGCGCAACAAGGTATCCGGTTTAATATATTTCAACTAAACCAAACATACACCGGCGATGATCCACGATTGAACATCGGGCCCAAAGGATTTACAGGTGAAAAATATGGTGGTAGCACCTACTGGGATACCGAGGCTTATTGCCTTTCATTTTATTTGAGTACCGCACAAGAAAAAGTATCAGAAAATCTACTTCAGTACAGGTATAGACATCTTTCAAAAGCTATTGAAAACGCGGAGAAACTAGGATTCACTAATGGTGCAGCGCTCTTCCCAATGGTAACAATGAATGGTGAAGAATCACATAATGAGTGGGAAATTACCTTCGAGGAAATACATAGAAACGGAGCTATTGCATATGCTATTTATGATTATACCAGGTGTACGGGAAAGGAAGCATATCTCAAAAACCATGGACTTGAGGTACTCATTGCAATTTCAAGATTTTGGGCCCAACGTGTAAATTGGTCGTCTGAAAAAGAAAAATATGTGATGTTGGGTGTAACCGGCCCGAATGAATATGAAAATAATGTAAACAATAACTGGTACACCAATAAGATTGCTTCCTGGACACTATCCTATACGATTGGATCCATATCAAAGATTAAGGAGAATGATCCTGACTATATAAGCAAATTATTTGCATCACTTTCATTTGCTGATACTGAAGTAAATCATTGGCAACAGATAATTGATCAACTTTACTATCCCACTGACCCGGAGCAGGGAATATTTCTACAACAAGATGGTTTTATGGATAAAGAGATAATTCCTGTGGCTGATATGGATCAAAATGAGCTCCCTATAAATCAGAAATGGTCATGGGACCGTATTTTAAGATCTTGTTATATAAAACAGGCGGATGTACTCCAGGGAATTTACTTCTTCGAAGATGAGTTTGAACCTGAGGAGATCAAGCGGAATTTCGATTTCTATGAACCCATAACGGTGCATGAATCGTCACTTTCTGCATGCGTGCATGCAATCCTGGCCTCAAGTATTGGGTACGAACAAAAAGCGTACGAAATGTACCTCAGGACGGCACGTCTCGACCTTGATGATTACAATAATGATACCGAGGACGGGTGTCATATCACGAGTATGGCCGGGGCGTGGTTGGCAATCACCAAAGGATTTGGCGGTATGAGAGTGAAAAATGACAGAATCTGTTTTCAACCGTTTATTCCCAATAATTGGAAAGGGTATAAGTTTAGCATATTGTTCCGGGGGTTTCACCTGGTAATCGATGTGAAGACAGACATTACCGTCATTAGTAACTTATCGGAAACCAGCTGTCCCATTCGCATGTACGATCAGGAAGTAATTATTCAGGGAAATTCTGAAATGAGTTTACCTCTTAACCCGCATTATGCACTAGAAAATCTAGTCAGCCACTAAACAGCGTCAAATCAGTCACTTCGATGTGTTTTTGAATTTAACCATAGCGATGCTATGCTAAAATCCACAAAACCCACTGATTTATTGCTGTTTAGCACCTCATTACAAAGTTCTAATGCATAATTCG
>SDBV01002062.1_pt1 | contig 30172 bp, 34 predicted proteins | sample 2277081 | NCBI WGS metagenome assembly SDBV01 (sample SAMN10402039, study PRJNA504765) | marine sediment metagenome | isolation source: marine sediment core GS10_PC15, 223 cmbsf | place: Arctic Ocean: Southern Knipovich Ridge | collected 2010
CTGATTTGAATAGAAGAATTATGGAATTAGAGGAAATAGTAAGAAATCAGGCAATTCGTATAAGGCAATTGGAGATTAAGGCATTGAAAGAAGAGAAGGTGTGACGTGGAAAAAAATGTGGACTTCCAGAAGTGGATTATATTTGCGTTTGATCGCACGGATAATACGCCGAAAACAGGTGATGCCAATCAGATAACAGCCAATTTACGTAGAGACGGTGGGGGAGCGAGCGCTGTTATCGACACGAATCCAGCTGAATTGGAGGATGGATATTATTTCTTTTATCTGACGCCGGGCGAGACCAACGGGGACATGATCCTGATTTGTCCGGCCAGTTCGACTTCGAATATTCAAGTGATAGGCGTGCCGGGAGTAGTGTTTACGACGGCTCCAAGCATAAATACCCTCAATATCGCAAACGGTGCGGTTGAATCGGACGTGGTGAAGTGGGAGAGTATAGGTGTAACACGCTCCGACCTTGGTCAGGATAATACGATCTACGTAGCCAAGGACGGCAATGACAGCAACGACGGCCTCACGCGGGGGAAAGCCAAGTTGACGATGGCCGGAGCCGTTGCTGCATTAAGTAATAATTGGAACTTGATTGTTGCACCCGGCGAGTATGATGATGCCCTGGATTTAAGCGCACTGACTGACATCACAGTGGAAGGCAATGGTGCCTATATCAACACTACCACTGACCGTGGACTAAAAACCGGGCATCGCAATGTTGTTCGCGATCTGGTGGTGGAATCGTCAAACGCGCTAGGGATAGGGATCGAGGTCGGAGCGAAAAATGATGTGCGTCTAGAGAGATGTCTAGGAATTGGAACATTCGACGGTGCCCAGGCAGCAAACAGCGTTCGCTTCCGGGCGATAGAATGTCAGTTTCTCAGCGAGTACGATGGTGTAAACTTTAGCGGTGCCCTTGATTTTTATCTCAAGGATTGCATTCTCTTTTCTGATGGTGCCCAAACGGCTCCCTCCAGGGCATTCACGGCTCAAGGAAGAACCTCTGGTGTTATCGAGGGCGGTGCACTTATTGCGGAATCGGAAACGGCTGATGCCCAGCTCACCATGGCTTTAGGCTTTGATACAGGTTCGATTACGCTGATAAACGTGCGGCAAGAAGCGAAAAACTGGAGTGCCGGTGCAACGGGAAATGTATGCGGCGTTTCAAACCCCGACGGAAATGGCACGGCGGGTATTGTTACTTTGAAGGGAGGCTCAGTTGAAACTCTACAGATGGGCAGTGGTACTGAGTATCATCTAAATCAGGCAAGCGGCGTGCTGGCCGTGGATGGATCGATCTATTACGATACCGCTAAAACCAATGGCACAATTACCAAGATGGGTTTTGACGCGGCCAATGACGCAGTGGCCAATGTAACCTTGGTTGGCACGACAACCGCTGTCTCGAACGACGTAACCACTGACTCGCCCAGCCGCACGGCCAGCAAGGCGGATGTAAGTGCGTTGGCGCTAGCGGCAACATTAGCACTAGTCAAAACCAAGACCGACTTAATCACTTCGGCCAACATAACCGTAACCTCGGCCGTAACGTCCGACTCGGAAATCGAGTTAGTGCAGTACGATGATTATTTGAGCGCCAATAGCAGGGCACTGTCGTGGACTAACACGTCGGGTGATTGGTTTGCCGGAGACATTACAGGCGCGGCCATCACGCTTACGCTCACCGAGAACGATGGGACTATCATACTGTCGAAGGCGGGCAGCGTGGTGACGGCCACCGGCACACAAGAAGTGAGTGTAGACCTGACCTCGGCCGAAACGGGGCTATTTACCAAGCCGGGCAAGCAATATAAGTATCAATTGCTGATGGTGAAGGCGACCCATCGAGAGACGTGGATCACTGGTGATGTGATTGTGACGCTAAGCAATAATGAGCCGAGCTAAGGAACTGCAATTTCCATTTGATTATGGTTAAACTACTAGCGCGAACATGCGGTAAGCCCGGCTGTATGGGCATCATTAGAGACGACGTGTGTGGCCGATGCGGACCAGTGAAGCGGTATGGATGGAGAGATGATAGAGAACGTGGGTCGAGTCAGGCGAGAGGCTACGACGAGGCGTGGCAGCGAGCACGCAAGGCACTCATCGAACAGAAGACGAGAGAGGCGGCCGTTGCGGGCGTAGCGCCCTACCCGATATGCGAACTGTGCGGCAAGCCGGTGGTGGACCAGATACATGTGGACCATATCGTGCCGCACAAGGGCAAGGATGACCCGTTGCGGTTGGACCTTGAGAATATGAGGATCACACACATGAGGTGCCATATGAGGCGGACGGCGAAGCAAAGATATGAGTGAGAAGCACGAGTCAAGAGTGGAACGGTTACTGCGGACGAAGCCGCCATATCCGACGGGGCTAACCACGGAGGAGATCTGTGCGGCGAGGGTAATCAATAGCGCGATTTTCCTTGATGCTCGTATCGAGGATATACGAGATGAGATTATGGAGGCAATAAACAACAGGCAAGGCTAGAGTCATAGATCGGGTGGTAGGGGGGTCAGTTACCATCGGACCGCGTCTCCTAACCGCATCCCAAGCGCACGTTTTTTTTCACAGCACCAAACGTGATCTGTCGAGATCATCCAGGAACATCAGTAGAAAGTCTTTGATAGAATAGGGCTTAAACACAACTCAAGTCCAATAGAAAAGCCCATGCGGGGGCCGCATCCCTTGTGTGGGTCTTTTCTATTGGCATAACCAGCGGTATGCGGGCCGCGCAAACTTTTGACTGTGTGGAATGGCGACAGTAGAAAAGAAAAAACGCGGCGGCGGCCAGAATAAAAAGAGCATCGAACAGCATCTGGCCGATGGTACGTATCAGAAGTACCGCCACGGCCCGCTGCTCCAGGCTGCGCTGGGATTGCAGAAGCCGCCGGGGACTGTCAACGCCACGGCGCGGTCGCAATCGCAGTGGATACGCAACGCCGGCGACGAACACGCCATACGCAACGGCTGCCGCTTCAACGAGCGATTGGCCGATTACGCGGCCGACTTCTTCCCTAGGTTTCTTTGCCACTCGAAGGGGCAGTGGGCTAATCAGCCGTTTGAGTTGACCGACTGGCAGAAGCGGGAGATTATCCACCCTCTGTTTGGCTGGGTGCGGCCCGACGGGCGGCGGCGGTTCCGGCGGACGTATATCGAGATGCCCAAGAAAAACGGCAAGTCGACTTTGGCTTCCGGTATCGGTCTGTATATGCTCGTGGGCGACAACGAGGCGGGTGCCGAGATATGGTCACTGGGCGCTGACCGCGACCAGGCCCGCATCGTCCACAACGAAGCGATCAACATGATCGAGGCGTCGCCCGAGTTGGCGTCGGTGACGAAGATCAATCGCACAAACTTTAATATCGGGTATGTAAAAACGCGATCCTGGTATAAGGCTGTATCGGGCGCGGCCCGCGGCAAGCAGGGAGCCAATCTACATTGCGCGATCATCGACGAGTTGCACGAATGGCTGGGCACGGACACTTGGGAGCGGCTGCGATACGCCTTCCGCGCCCGCCGCGAGCCGCTGTCCTTTGTGATTACCAACGCCGGCGACGACCTGCAATCGATCTGCTACCGGCAGAGGCAGAAGGCCGATGGCATCCTCAACGGTGCGATTATCGACGACGATTTCTTTGCCATGATCCTGGCCGCACCGCGTGAGGATGCCGACGCCGAGATCGAGGCCGTAGGCGAGGGCGCTACCGATCTGCCCGTGGCCCGCCGCTGCAACCCCGGTATTGGCACAATCATCGCCGAGACGGACCTGGCGGCGGACATCAAAGACGCCATCCATACGCCCAGTGAAATGCCCAACCTCTTGCGGCTGACATACGGCATTTGGAACACGGGCGTCAATCCTTGGCTGAATTCTTTGGACTGGGAGGCATGCCGCGGGGACTTCACCGAAGCCGACTTGGAGTTGGCCGTTTGCGCGGCCGCCCTGGACATGAGCCGCGTCAAGGACATGACGGCCCTGGCCTTGATCTTTCCCGACGAGGAGGTCATGGGTCTCTATCGTCAGCTCGTCTTTTTTTGGATGGCCGAGGCGGCTATGCGGGAGCAACAGCATCTCGTGGACTACAAGTCTTGGGTCGACGCCGGGCTGCTGCGAGTGGGCGGCGAGAAGGTGGTGGAGTCGGCTATCGTCGAGGCGGATATGGCTGAGATATTTAAGCGATTCTCGGTTACGCATATGGCTTTCGACCCTATGTACGTCGACGAAACACGGCTGGGTGATTTATACCCTGACACTGAGATCATAAAATTTCCGCAGACGATTATGCAGTTCGCCGCGCCCACGGCCGAGTATGAGCGGCTGATAATCAACCGGGAACTGCTGCATAACGGCAACGACCTGTTGAGTTGGCAGGCCGAACACTGCTGTGTGAAGTCGGACCTGAACGCCAACATTCGCCCGATTAAACCGGAGCACGGCGATATCCGTACGATTGACGGTATGGTGGCGGGGATCATGGCCCTGCGTTTAGTGATGGTCGAGGATGAAGCATCTGCTTATGAAGATGAGAATGTGCCGATGTACGCGGACGACATCCCCGATTACGACGAGGATGATGAGGACGAGGACGACAGCGAAACCGAAACCGAGGAAGAGGGTTCTTATGCTTAAAGTCATCAAGGATATCCTAACGTTCATATTTCTGTACGGCGGCTTCGCATTGGTCATCGCGGCGGCATGGTCGGTCCATCCATCACTAGGCTACTTGGTGGCGGGGTGTCTGGCCGTATTTATCGGCATTAGTATTTATCGGAGCGAAGAATGATTGTAGAAGCAATTTCGAACATGTTGCCGGGACGCCAAGCCGCAAGTCTCGACAGAGATCCCTTGAGCAACTTTTGGTATGGCCCCGTGGAGACGGCCACGCCTGCGGGCATCGACGTGACGCCGGACAATGCCCTGCGGGTATCGGCCGTCTACGGCTGCATCCGTATTTTACGGGAGGCCCTGGGGCACCTGCCATTTTTGGTCTACGAGCGGACCGGCGATGATTCGCGGGAGAAGGCGACCGACAATTCCCTCTGGAAGGTGTTGCACGATCGCCCCAACCGCTGGCAGACGCCCATGGCCTGGAAAGAGATGGGTGTCTCGCACCTGATGTTGCGAGGCAATTTTTATAATGTCATCAAGTTCGGTGGCGAGGACATGGAGTTGTGGCCGCTGAATCCCGATCGCGTGACGGTAAAACAAACTAGCGGTGGCGATCTGATTTACACCTATCGCAACAAGCTGGGCGACCTCATCGAGTACGAGCAAGATGATATCTACCACGTCATGGGCCAGTCGCTCAACGGCATCACCGGCGTGGGGCCTATCGAGTATGCCCGCAATACCATCGGTTCGACCATCGCCCAAGAAACTCACGGAGCCAGCTTGTTCAAAAACGGCGGCTTGCCGGCGTTCTGGATCTATCGGCCGCTGGAACGAAAGTGGACTAAGGAAGCGCAGGGGAATTTCCGCCGCGGTTGGCGTCGGATGCACGGCGGCTCGGAAAACGCCGGCAACCCGCCGATCATGGCCGACGGCATGGAACTGCGGGAACTGAAGCTGAACAACCGCGATAGCCAGTGGATGGAGTCGCGAGGCCTTTCGGCTGAGGAAATCTGCCGCTTCTTCGGTATTTCGCCGCACATGATCGGCGTGAGGTCCACGGCACCCAAGGGTGACACCGAACAGAAGGCACTCGAATTTTTAATGTATACCCTGACGCCGCTGGCAGCCCGCTTCGAACAGGCGGCCAATGCCTCGCTGATTTTGGATCGAGAGAAATATTTTACCAAGTTCAACCTCGACGCCTTGCGTCGTGCCGATACCAAGAGCCGCCACGAGGCCCACAACATCGCCGTGCAAGGTGGCTGGAAATCGATCAATGAGGTGCGGGCCCTGGAGGATCTCAACCCCGTCGAGGGCGGCAACGAGGTGCTGCGGCCGTTGAACATGCAGCCCGCTGGCGGTGGACCGGACGAGAACGAACAGGGCGGCCAGCCGGGCAAGGGGATACCAAAACCGCCGCAAGAGCCGCAGAGCGCGGCCGAAGACGCCAAGAAAAAGAGGCGAAAAGCCGAGGCGCCGTTTGCGATTCTGCTGGACGAAGCGGCCGAGCGGATTGCGGCGGCAGAGATCAAGGCGGTGTCGGTGCGTGCGGATCGGGCGGGGGAGGATCACGAAAAATGGTGCAGATGGCTTATAGATGTATATAAAAAACATCGTATATACACCAAAAAGACGCTGGCACCGCTTTGTGAGGCATGGTCGATAGGAAAATCCACAATTCAATTGCCGGATTATGCGGCAGCCTTATGTTGTGGTCCCGTCCCCGCATATCACCCGCTTACCAATCCCCACACCGACGTGCCCGCCCTCTTGGAAACATGGAAAACAACCAGGGCCGGGGAACTGGCCGCAATCTTGAAAGAGGTATTTTTTAATGAAAACCCATAACCAAATCAACGCATTTATCACCGGCTCGCTGTGGCCCATCTTGCCCGAGAAGATGGACGCCATGCTCTCAGTGATCGAATCGCACGCCGCCGGGTTCAGGATCGACGATGCCACGGCCGAAAAACTGACCGCGGCCAACCGCTCCCGACAATCCGCCCAGGTGCAACGCAACATCGCTGTCTTGCCCGTAGTGGGTGTGCTCAGCCAGCGCATGGGCCTGATGTCGGCCATGTCCGGCGGCACATCCACTGAACGCCTGGGCCGCGAGTTTGACGCCCTGGTGGCCGACAGCAGCGTCGACGCCATTGTCCTGAACGTGGACTCGCCCGGGGGGAATTATTATGGTACGCCGGAACTGGCTAGTAAGATCCTGGCGGCGAGGGGCTCCAAGCCCATCGTGGCCGTGGCCAACAGCCAGGCGGCTTCGGCGGCCTACTGGATCGCCTCGGCGGCCGACGAGATTGTGGTGACACCCAGCGGCGACGTGGGTTCGATTGGCATACTAGCGGTGCATCAAGACATGTCCGCGGCCAATGAAAAGATCGGCATCAAGCCCACTTACGTTACCTACGGTCGCCATAAGGCTGAGATGAACCCCGACGGCCCACCGTCGACCGAAGCGCTCGATGAACTACAGCGACAAGTGGACGATGCCGGCCGCACGTTCGAGAAGGCCGTGGCCGCCCAACGCGGCACCTCGGCCAAGATTGTCCACGACACCTTTGGCCAGGGCCGTATGTTCGCCGCTAAGGAGGCCGTGGCCAAGGGCATGGCCGACCGTATCGGCACGCTGGAGGCCGAGGTCGACCGCCTGGCTACCGCCCAGCGGCTGCGGCGAGGGCGGCGGGCTACTGCTCAGCGGCACAGACTTAATTTATCATCGGGGCAATAAATACCAAAAAGGAGTGCAACGCATGGGAAAACTAAGCCTAGATGAGGCGAGGAAGGCGATAGAACTTATCAGTCAGATTGACAGTTACATTGTAAAAAATATAGTGTTTCTGGGTGAGTATGAGCGTTTCCATAAGGATCGTATTTTACAAGATAGTATGCTCACACTGGCGGATGAACTAGAAAATATGCGGCTTAGCATAGAACAAACAGGCCGTGATTTAGCGAAGCCGGTGCTTGAAGCCGGTGGATGGGTGGAGGGGTTATTCAGGACTTTGGATGATATCAATCGCCCGCCACGTATGCGACACCCCGACGAATTTAGAGATAGATTGGTAAAAGTGTGCGCCAACTGGCTGCGGGTGAAAAGTGATTTAATTTGGTTGTCTACGAAAGATGTGGACGATCAATAAATCCCATTTACACCTCAAGCCTGACACCTGATACCTCATACCCCAGCAGCGGGGGTGCTTAAAAGTTCCTTTGACATTGGGCCGGCAAAATTATATAACATACACTGACGCCACACGGCACGCCACGGCGGCCGAGCGGCACAAGAGCACAATTATCAGGTTATCCATCACGCCACGGCGGATGTGAAACCAACAACCAGTTAACGCTGGCGGTTCGTTTTACATCCGCCGTTTTTATTTACCAGGATCTTCCACGCCACGGCGGGTTGCACCGGTTAGCAACCCTCCCCACGGAAGGAAGATTCCATGAATCGCAGACTTGCGAAGGCGGAAGAGCGCAAAAAGGCGCTTGTCAGCCAATCTACCGCCCTCCTCGATGCGGCCGAAAAAGACGACCGCGATCTCATCGAGGACGAACAAACCAACTTCGACGCCAATCAGGCCGAGTTGAAGACCGTGCAAGCGGCCATCGACCGTGAGCACGAGCTTAAGGCGTACATCAACGACGTACCCTTGCACGGTGAGTTGGAAGATTTCGAAGCCGCCAATAAAACCAACATCACCAACCCCGTCGCGGCCTGGGAAGAGGACCCCAAAAAGGGTTTTGCCGATCCCACGGAATTTCTGACTTCGGTAATTACCGCCGGTCACAAGGGAATCCTGGATGACCGGCTGAAATTCATGGCTACCGCCGGCAGTGATGAAGCGGGCCAGTATGCCGACCCCTACGGCGGTTTTTTGGTCCCCGAGGGTTTGGCCCCCGGTATCTTGAGAGTCGAGCCCGAAGCCGATCCCATCGGCGGCGGCGTTACCAGTGTGCCGATGACATCGCCGACTGTAAAGTTCAACGCCCGCGTTGACAAAAGCCATGCGACAAGTGTATCGGGCGGCCTGGTCGTTACCCGGCGGCAAGAAACGCAAACCGTCGCGTCTTCGCGCACGCAGTACGAGCAAATCACGCTCACTGCCGCTTCCCTCTTTGGTATCTCTTACGCCACAAACGAAATTCTCGAACGGTCTCCTATATCGTTCGCGGCAGTTATCAATGCCGGATTCAGCGACCAGTTTAAGAGCCACCTCATCAACGAGCGGCTCAACGGCACGGGTGTCGGTGAGTTCGAAGGCATCATGAAAAACCCGGCGTTAATCACCATCGGTGCCGAAGCCGGGCAAGACGCCGACACCATCGTCTACGAAAACCTGGTGAAGATGCGATCGCGTTGCTGGGGCTACGGTAAGGCCGTCTGGATTGCCAACCACGACTGCCTGCCGCAACTGATGTCGATCGTCTTCCCTGGCACGCTGGGCGGGTTCCCCATCTGGCAGGTTTCGGCCCGCGAAGACCACCCCGACACACTCTTCGGCCGTCCGCTGGTGCTCACTGAATACGCCAAAACCATCGGCGATTTGGGCGATCTTGTCCTAGCTGACTGGTCGCAGTTTATGGAAGGCACATTCAAGCCGCTGCGAAGTGCCGAGTCGATGCACGTTCGATTCCTGGAACACGAAATGTGTTTCAAGTTCTGGATCGAGAACGACGGCCGCGGCTGGTGGCGGACTGCCCTGACGCCGAAAAACGGCTCGACTCTTTCCCCGTTCGTCACGCTGGCGGCTCGGTAAACCACAACCAACCAATCCCAGATAGAGGAAATATATCATGGTAACAGCAGTTGCAACAGAAAAACTCTTCGCCAATGCGAAAATCGAGTCTTTCATTCACATGCCCGCCGCTGGTGCGACGGAGCAAAGCGTCAAGGCCGGTGCCACGGCCACGACATGGCGAGCCATGCGGGACTACGGAGGTTTCGCGGTCATCGCCGTGCAGGGCGTCTTGGGCGGCAGTGGCATGATCAAGCTTTCGATCTACGCGGCCGAGGACGCCTCGGCGTCACAAGCCACCGAGATCAAAACTACGGGCGCCATTTTAACCAATGCTATCGGCGATTATGCCGTGCTGGAAGTTTCCGCGGAAGATATTCAGCAAATCGGCAAGGCCGCCGGCTACGACTTCACCCACGTCACGGCCTACATCGACTCGAATCACAACGACGACGAGCAGGGTGTGACGTACATCCGCTTCGGTGCCAAGCACCGCAAATCCGGTCTTACGGCCACCTACATTTCCTGATTTTTTTGCTTGGGCGGTATGCAGGAACGCCGCCGCCTGGGCTTATTTTACGCTCATTTACACACGAAAGGAACCGTGAATTATGAGTCTTGCAAAAACTGCACTATTTGTCCGCCGCGCTGTGGGCGGATTGTTCGCCGTCGAGGATCAAGCGTTATCAACCGGCCTGCGAGTTTGGGTCCATTCGGGAACGGGAACGGATGCCGCCGGCTACGGTAGCGGACCGGACAAGCCGGTGGCCACCATCGACTATGCCATGGCCCTATGCACGGGCAGCAAGGGCGACCTCGTTTATGTCATGCCCGGCCACGCGGAAAGCATCGCCTCGGCCACCGGTCTGGTGATGGACATTATCGGCGTGTCGGTTATCGGCCTCGGCAACGGCCGGCTGAAACCGCAGATCACCATCGACACGGCGGATACGGCCCTGATTAGCGTCACTGCCGCCAACTGCGCCATGCGCAACGTGGATGTGATCACAAACTTCCTCGACGTTGCCACAGTGTTCAGCCTGGGCGCGGCTGCCGACGGGTTCACGTTCGACGGTGTCGATTTCTACGACACATCCGTCGTGCTTGGTGCCTTGATCGGCATCTCTATCGCCGCCCTGTGCGACGATGTGACTGTCCGCAATTGCAACTACTACGGCCTGGAACTGTCAGCCCCGGCTACAGATTTCCTTGTGTGCGCCGGCGAGGCCAACCGCTTACGGGTGGAAAGCTGTTACCTCAAAGGCGAATTTTCCGGCAACATCATCGATCACGCCACGACGGCCAGCGTCGATTTGATTTTCAAGGACTTGCTACTGACTAATCTTAGTGAGACGGGCGGCGGCATCGACCTCAATGCAGCCTCCACGGGCATGGCTCACAACGTGCAGGCCTATCTCGAAGACCAGACCGCAAACGAACCGGCAATCACCGGCACGGCCTTGGCCATGACCGACAGCGTGCGGCAGACCAATGTGGTCACGGCCTCCACGTTCCTCTGTATTTCCGCCGACAGCTAGCATGCGTTGCCCCGGCCGCTGGCCGTTTGAGTTGGGCTCGGCGGCTGGCGGCTTTGGGGCAATATTGGAAACGATAATGGCACAGCAACTACAACAATATAAGCGAACCACGACGCCCACGCTGGAGGTGCTTAGCCTCGACGACGTTAAGCTGCACGTGGGCGCGGACGGCTACGACGACTATGACAGCTTACTGGCCACACTGCGGGATCGGGCTACCGAAGCCGTGGGCAAGCGCTGCAAGCGCGAGATTCAAGCGGCCACATGGACATTGACATTGGATTCCTTCCCTGCCGAGATTCTCATTGACAAGGTGCCCGTGGCCTCCATCACTTCGGTGGCCTATAGCGACGTCGACGGCAATCCGCAGACGCTGGTATCCGGGACAGATTATCAAACCGACCTCAATAGCAACGACGGCCCGGCCAGCATTAAACCCGCCTACGGCACCACTTGGCCCACGATACGATCTGACACCTATGCCGCGGTCACGGTAACCTTCGTCGCCGGCTACGCCACAGCGGCGGCCGTGCCGCAGACGATCAAGCACGAGATCGCCATGCTCACTGCCGAGTGGTTTAACAACCGCGAAGGATCGACTTCCTCACCGATCCAAGAAATCCCCGCTGGGCTGGAAATGCTCTCGGCCCTGAATGACACGGGGGCCTACCAATGACAATCGCAGCCGGAAGCCGCAACCGACGCATCGTTATTCAGTCCGCAACGGAGACTACCACCGACGGCGGCGAGGTGACTCGATCATGGTCGACGTTCGCCACTGTCTGGGCTGAAATTAAACCGCTATCGGCCCGCGAGGCAATGGTCGCCCAACAATCGCAGGCCACGACCACGCACAAGATTATCATCCTCTACCGGCCGGGCATTACGCCCGACATGCAGGCCCTCTACAACGGCCGCACATTCCGGTTCGATTCGGTCATCAACCTCGACGAGGCCAATCGCCAACTGGTTATAACCGCTATGGAGGTGGTCTGATGGCGGCCTTTGTAATCGAAAAAGAACTGCGCACGGCGCTACGGGCCATGTCGGCGGTAACGGATATCGTGGGCACGCGGATCTGGGACGAGTGGTTCCGCACCGACACCTACCCGTCCATCGTCTTCGAGATCGACAGCGAGCTGCGCGAGAACGGAATCAACGGACGTGGCGGCATGGTGTTCGCCGACGTGAATGTGATTTGCCGAGCGAACACCCGTGCCGCCTCGCGGGCGCTGGCCGAAGCCGTGCGGGTCAACGGCGACATTTCACCGGGCACGGGGCTGGCCGGTTACGCGGGCAACTTCGACGCCTGGCTGGAGGACATGCAGGCGGCGGCCGTGCCCAAGAACGATAAGGGCACGGCGCATTGGTACGACACCAACATGAGTTTCACCGTTAGCTGGTCGGAGGCGATCTGATGGCAGCGACAAAGGGCCTCAAGGGCCTGGACAAGATGCTCACGGTGCTCAACACCACCAAGGACCGTACGGCCAAGCGTGTGGCCCGCGCGGGTGTGCAGGCGGGATTGACACCGCTGGCCAAGGCCATGCGCTCCGGGATTAACGGCAGCCCGGCCAGTCCGGCACTGAAAAAGGCGGCGCGTAAAACCATCGGCAAGAGCCTGAAAAGGGGCCGCAACACGGGCGGGATGACCGTCGGCAAGGCTGGTTTTTCGGTGGGCAAGCCCAACAAAAAGAAGCGCCAGGCGGCGGCGGCTCGAAGCCAGAGCGGCCACGGCGTGGGTGTATCGGCGTCAAATGTCCGTTGGTTTGTTCTGGGCACACCAAAACGTTACCAGAAAACGACCAAGAGATACACCGGCATACTCAAGCCCTTTTTCGAGGGCGTGGTAAAGAAGGCAGCGGCAACGGCAAGCCCGGCAATGCTCAAGGCGGCGCAAGTGAAATGTACCCAAGTCTTGGCCCGCGAAACGGCCAAAGCAAGAAAGTAAACGAGGATAAATTATGGCAGACCTATCCGTTACCTCTTCGGCAGTTGTGACAGTTGACGGCGGAACCGTTGTAGGCACGGCGGGTGAAACGATAGACGCCGGCGAGTTCTGTTACAAGCGGGCGTCGGACGGCAAGTATTACCTTGCCGACTGCGACGCCGCGGCAGTAGCCGCCAACCCTAACAGCGACAATGTCATCGGTATGGCATTATGCAGCGCCGGCACCAATCAACCCATCAAGCTGCAAACGACCGGGTCCGTGACAATCAACTCGGTGCTGACGGCGGGCACGGTATTGTACCTTTCGAACAATGCCGGAAAAGTAACGGCACTATACATTGACATCGTGGGCACCGATTGGATCACGACACTCGGCGTGCCGTCGTCGGCGACTGTCATTGCTTTAGATTTTAACCGCACAGAAATCCAGAAACCATAGAGGTGAAAATATGGCTGCCATTACCATAACACCGGCAAACTGCCTGCAAGTGACCGGCACTAATGAGTGGGGCACAGCCGGCGACACAATCACGGCGGGAGATTTGGTTTACAAATCCGGCTCCAGTTTTTTACTGGCAAAAGCTGACGACGCAGGCACGGATGACGTGTATGGCATCGCCTTAAACGGAGCGTCCAGCGGACAGCCGTTGAACGTGCATACCAAAGGGCAAATAACCATCGGCGGCACAGTAGTTCAAGGAGTCATCTATGTTTTGGATGATGCCATCGCCGGTGCCATCGTTCCCTGGGCTGACCTTACGGCCGACAGTACCGACTACCTGACCATCATCGGACCGGGCATCTCGGCCACTGTTATTGATGTCGACCTCAAAACCACCGGCGTCGTTTTACCAACGCCATAAACACGAAAGGCCACAACCATGGCACTCATAAAATCCAAAGGAACCGTCCTCAACCTGGGCATCGCGGGACTGTCGAGTCCCATCGGGCAGATGTTATCTATCGACCTGCCGCAGATGGAAGTCGAGACCTTCGAGGCCGATACGCTGGACAACATCAACGACGGCATCCCCTATAAGGCATCGGGACGCATCGAAGGCGGCAGTGTGGGCGGTGAGTTGTTCCTCGACCCCACGGTCTCGCAGACTGCGATCGTGGGATTCTTGACCAGCGGTGCAGACAACATCGACCCTGCCGCCACGGCCAACACGGCATCTGTTGTGCTGGGCGACGGCTCCACCACCTGCACGTTCAACACCGCAGGCATGAGCTACGGCGGCACGGTGGCCCTGAATGAGGCCGTCAAAGGGAACTTCTCGGCCAAGCTGGACGGTATTCCCGTTTGGTCTTAACGCTAACGCAAAGGAGTAACGCATGAAATGCAAACTATTACAAGACACGCCGGCCGCGCCCACGATCCCGCCCAACAAAGACATTCTGCCGGCGGGCCGCGTCATCGACCACCCCATGGCCTACGTGCTGGTACAGACGGGCATGGCCGAGGCGGTCGACGACGAGTGCCGCGACAAGGCCGACCGCACGCCGGAACAACTCCAGCGTGCGCAGTACGAGTACGTACGACGCCGCAAGGGCATCCACCCCGACGACTTTGCCAAGTACGAGGCCGGGGTAATGGACGGCTACAACGCCGACGGCACGGACAAGCCGGGACCTAATTTTGTCGAAGACGACGAAGACGAAGAAGAAACTGAAACCTATTACGAAGAAGAGGAGCTTGAAGAAGATGAATGAGGCAACGCCCCAACTGGCAAACGCAGAGCAGTTATTCGCACCGTGCAAGCGGCGCTACAAGTCGGTAACGCTGCCCGTATCAGGGCTGAATGTTCGCATCCGATCGCTGACGGAACGTGAGACGGCGGACTATCAGACGCAGACGCTGGCTAAGAGCGGCAATTACAAAATGTCAAAGCTCGAAGACGCTACCCGGCGGCTGATTGTACTTTGTCTGGTCGATGGCGCGGGCAACCGCATCCTCAATCATACGCACATGGAGAAAATCGCCGAGTGGGACTCTGCCGATGCAGCACACCTCTACAAAGAGTGTGCGACCTATACCGGAGTCAACACCGAGGACATCGAGAGTCTAGTAAAAAACTCCGGGAAGGTCACCGTCGAAGACTCGCCTTCGCCCTCGCCGAGCGAGCCGGAATAGTCGACGTTGACCGCATGTTGGACACGGTAACGCCACGGCAGTTCGACGAGTGGGTGGCCTACAAACGGCTCGAACCGGACAAGCTTGACCGGCTGCGCGAGCTTGTATTGCGGGGCCTGACGTTTTTGTGCAACGTCTGGAGCGACGGAAAAGTGGAACTTAAGGATCTCGACCCCGATTACGAAGACCCCCAAGCCGAGCCGGAATTCGTCTCGCCCCAAGAGACGGTGCGACGGATGCAGGGTTCCGTGTGGGGAGGCGGTTAATAAATGGCTACGGCAATCGGTGATCTTGTTGCACGGCTAAACGTGGACCGCCATACGTGGGCCAAGAATCTCACACTGGCGCAGCGGGATATTATCAAGTTCAGCGCCAGTTCCACGGCCAGGCTTTCTTTGTTTTCCGGCAGCGTCATCAAGGCCAACGCGGGGGTGATGGCCTTCCGGGCGAATACCGCCACGATGTTCGGGCCGTTTGCATCCTCAGTCGCCGCAGCGGGGCGGGCCATAGTCAAATTCGAATCGCTGGTTGTGGGTGCCATGCGGGCGGCAAAGGCAGCCGTGCTGGCACTCACTGCCACATTCGCGCCGCTCATTGGTGCCTTTGCTCTGCTCGGCACTCTCCGCACCGGTGAGATGTTCAATCAAAAGATGCGTCAATCCCTGGCTATCATGGGCGATGTGTCGGCCATGATGAAAGGCAAAATGCGCGAAGCGGCTCTTGCAGTAGCAAAGTCTACAAAATTTGCCGCTTCGGAGGCCGCCGAGGCGTTTTACTTTCTGGCCTCGGCAAGCCTGAACGTAAAACAATCCCTAGCGGCATTGCCGCAAGTTGCCCTTTTTGCGCAGGCGGGCATGTTCGATATTTCTCGGGCCACAGAATTAGCTACTGACGCCCAAAGCGCATTGGGCATGAAAGTTAAAAATGCCGCCCAGAATCTCGTCAACTTGACTCGCGTCACGGACGTTTTGACGGCCGCAAACACCATGGCAGACGCGACGACAGAACAGTTTGCGGAAGCCATCACGGGCAAGGCAGGCCCGGCTTTGCGCAACGTGAAAAAAAGCATCGAGGAAGGCGTAGCGGTCTTGGCCGTATTCGCCGACCAGGGCCTAAAAGGCGAGGAAGCCAGCACCCGGCTAGCCATGGTGCTGCGAGATCTGCGAATCAAGGCAGTTAAAAACGCGGACGCATTCAGAGACATGAATATCGAGGTGTTCAGGGCGGGCAAGATGAGACACGTGGCCGATATTATGGGCGATATAGAAAATTCGTTGGGGAACCTCAATGACAAAGCAAGAACGGCAGCGCTATTGCAACTTGGATTCACCTTTAAGAGTTTAAGCGGCATCGAATTACTCATGGGGCATTCAGCTAAAATTCGAGACCACTACGAAGAATTGCTGGGGGTAATGGGCAGGACAAAGGAAGTCGCGGATGAGCAATTGACTTCCTTCCAAAAGGGCTGGATGAAGTTGTCGGCTTCACTAACGGAAGTTGGCAATCTAATTATGAAGGTGGTCGGCCCCGCGATCCATTGGCTGGGCATCCTCATGGACGGCATAGTATCGGGCACGAAATACACGCTATTCGGCATCGAGCCGGCGGAATGGTCGAAGTACGCAGACAACATCGGGGACGTAGGTGACGCTGTTGGGGGCATGGATAGTGCCATGGATAATGCTGCCGCGTCGGCCGAGAATTTCAAGCAGCAACTGCTCGGTATCACTAGAGAGATGACTGCGTTGGAAAAGGAGGCGGACGACTGGTCGTACAAGCTATACAAAACATTTGAGAGGGTCAAGTTCGCGGCAATGGATCTCACGCAAACGGGTATATCAAAAAACATGGCGGACATGATAGCGCAGCTAAAACTAAGCCGAAAAGATTCTTTTCAGGTAATGCGTGATAATATCAATCTAGGCGCAAGCGTGATGATAGACCCGCTGGGAACTGAGATCGCAATTCGCCCCATGGAGACATTGCTCAAGAAGACCATGGCCCTGCGTGATGCCTTTGGGTCCGGCAAAATTGCCGCCGCTGCCATGTTCGACGCCCTGGGCAAGCTGCAAACCCCCGCAGAAGAACTGGCCAAGTACAAAAGCGACTTGGAGCAGTTGGTGAATTTTGGAATCATTAAGGCGGTCCAAGGCCAAGAACTGCTCAATAAAGCATACGAGGCATCGCCGATGGGTAAAAAGGCCGCCGATGTCCGTAGGGAGTGGAAGGCAACCGAAGCCTCACTGGACGCCGTCGCCCTAGGAATCGATAAGCTCAGCGGCAAATACTCGAAGTTGGACATCGCCGTATTCGAGTGGCGAAGAGCTCACAAAGACGCAACCTCTTCCCAGGTCGAGGAGTTCCGCGAGTTGCAAACAAAGCTCTTGGCGATGGAGGAAAAAGAGGCGCTCAAAAGGCAGGGCAAAAAAGCGGACGAAGCACCCAAGGCCCTGCAACAGGGTAGCAAAGAGGCGATGAACAAGATTATCTCTGCCATGCGGGGCGGCGGTAAGGACAAGCCCGCCGAGCGAACGGCCGCCAATACCAAACGGGCGGCAGATGCCGCCGAGCGGACGGCCAATGCCACCGAGCAGACCGCCGAGCAGGAACCGAACACTGAGGTGTCTATCCCATGAGCGTTGTCAGTGTCAAGGAAATCCACACCGGCCGTAGCGGCGGCGACGATCTCAGCAAAGACGGCGCTAAGTCCGAGGACACTCGCAAGTTTCGTGTGATCACCGACAACGTCTACGACGGGGCAGGTACGGTTCTGCAAGCGTGCGATAACCTGGCTGTAGTGCATCCTGCATTTTCGTGGCTCTACGTCAACCGCCGCCGCGCCGTGCATGAGGGCAAGTCCAAACTCGTCTGGGTCGTTGCTCTCAAGTACAGCAGCAGTGAGGGACGGGAGCGGGTGGAAAACCCCTTGGCGCAGCCGGCGGACATCAACTGGGATACGGAATATACGCAGGAAAACGCCTACTTGGACATCAACGATGCGGCCATCCTTAACTCGGCGGGCGACTATTACGAAGACGGTGTGCCTATGGACGCCGGCCGCTGGGTAGCCAAGATCCAGGTTAACGTGCCCTACGTGCCGGTGTGGATTGATGCCTACCGCGACGCCATCAACAGCGACACCTTTTGGTTCGACGGGCGGGTGTTCGCTGCCCGCACGGCCAAGATGTCGGGAATCAGTATCGGCACCTGGTCATATCTCAACGGCATCTGGTATCGGCCTCTGGGCATGACTATTAAGTTTAAGGCGACGTGGGAGTTTTCCGTTCTCGACCAGGGTTTGCGGCGCATCGTCAGTATCGGCGGCGAGGATAAACGCGAGAAGTGCATAGATGAAGACGGTTCCAAAGTAACCAAGCCCGTATTGCTGGACGGCAGCGGCGGCCAGCTTACAGACCCCACCTTCTTGACCGCCGTTTTTAACACCCATTACGTCTATCCGGAAATGCCGTTTTCGGCATTACCACTCTATTAGGATTCATCCGTCATGTCAGACGAAATTACACTCAACTTCAACGTGTCGGTTATCAACGGCAACATGCGGGAAAGCATCCAGCCGGGGCTGCAACAGATCGACCAGGCCAACGTGGGCCGCGCTGGACACGCCCAGAGCATCGGTTTTGCTGCACCCGAGGTGGTCGACCTGGGTGACGTGAGTACCAACGGCATTTTGATTTTGCACAACCTCGACGAGACCAATTATATTACCTTCGGCCCGCAATCCGACGCGGCCACTATCGAGGTCTTCGGCAAGCTCAAGCCGGGTGAGGCTTTTCCCATGCGACTGGCACCCGGCATCATACTCTGGGCGCAGGCCGATACGGGGGATTGCCTGTTGGATGTGAAACTCTTCGAGGACTAACCCATGGCCGACAAACATTTCGACGACCAGTCCACCAAGCGGATCTCTGCTGTCGTCCGCGCCGTGGAGGCCACGGGCATCAGCAACATCCCGGCGATCCAGAAGCACCCCGCCGAGGGAGAGTTTTTGTGGTTCGTGCTGGTCGAGGATTTCGACAGCAACAAGGAGGCCAACGCCGAGCCCCGCAACTGGACGGCATCGGCCAACAGCGGCGCGGGCGAATACCAGCCCGACCCCGCCGTCCGCTACATCGTCCGCGATACCACCGGGCAGAGCGGGGCCAGTGAAGGGTCGTGGGTGCTGTGCCGGCCCGTAGGTTCGGAGAACGGCACGGTGTGGGAGCCGGTGGTCGTGACGACGGGCTTCGATCGCGTATCCGGCAACCTTACCGCTTTAACAACCGGCTCAAGCTTCTCCATCGACAACGTCAAACCGATCTCCGGCACAAGCCCGTTAATGGACCCCGACTCCACCACTGAAACGCTGGCCGTGTCCAACGTCTTTAGCTGGACGGCCGACGACAACGCCCTCTGCCATGCCGAGTACAACGTCACAGCCCAAGCGTGGCAAGCCTACCAAGTAGCGTGCCCCGCATAATGAGAATCTGGACCCCGAAAAAACCACCCTGCAATCCCCGTGCATCGCATTTGCAATCACTCTCCGATGCAATTGCCCACCGCAACCGATTCCGATTCAATCCACTAGCAAAAGTGGGGTCGTTGTTTGTGCCGCAGCCGTTGCGGTTTGCAGGCGGTTATCCATGTTGTTGTGGAGAATGTGGTGTATGCGAATGTTCTTTATCGGATAGTGAGACTGTGGGATGTTGTATATCTGTGACTATATCAGGGATGGGGGGCAGTGGAGGAGACTGCTCAGTGTCCGAATGTGCAAATTATAATGACACCTACACCCTGTATAGAACCACTGATGTAGATTCTGGTGACTGCCATTGGATATGTGATTTTATCCCAGAGGGTTGCGACTCTAGCTGGATAACTCTCCGGATTTATCAAGATGGAGCAAACTATAAGTTAAGAGTTACACTTGGTGACAATGACCACATCTGGGAAAAAACTTATGCCTCCAAACCCAATTTATGCTCTCTGCTTAGTGAAATACTACCTCATCTATCCGATTCTTTTCCATGTGATAGTTCATCCTCCACATGCTCAGTAACAATGTTAACCGATGATAGTGTCCCAAATTGTGGCTGTATTTGTAATTTTGCCACAAGATGTTCAAAGTGTGAGGAATTATTAGGGATACCACCTGCCTTATCAGTCACTATTAACGGCGTTTCAGGAGATGATGGGTGTGTCGGAAGACCATCAGGATGTCAATGCACAGACCTGGATGATACTTACATTCTAAACCAATTTGGGTCAATCTGTAGATGGGATGTTGAATTCCCATTCGCACTTTGCAACCCTTCTAGCTATGGACCATGCGATGTCAGGGGGATGAGGGCAGAAGTTCTATGTGGTAGCAGCGACACGAGAATACTGAGCGTATTTTTCTTTACCTTTAGTAGCGATGAGGTTTTTTGCTGTGGGCCTCAATATGAGGTGGATTTTAGTTGTGAAACATGGAGCGTATCTGTTCCACCCCTTTCTTTTACGTGCGGAGGTACTGATGGACTATGTTGCACAAATTTCGGTTCTTGCTCAGTGAGTCCATTGTTCTAATGAATACATCAGAATGTTTATTTGAGTTAGAGAATGGGTTGTGGACCTGTGCAAAAAGTGGATGGTCGTATCCGTCCCTCTTGGAAAATCCGCCAAGAGGTTTATGTCTAATTTGTTATAAGGAACGGGAGAAATTATTTCCCAATCTAATCAGCCCGGATAGTGAGAACATCAATCCAGCAATAAGATTGGGAACAAATACAACCAAAAAGCCCCTCACCCCCGAGGCCGTCGAGGGCAAGATCCGAGCCGTCCGGGCTCAACACCGTGACGGAAAAATATCACTAATTGCATTTTACGAAGAGTCGGAAAAACTCGAAAAGCAATTACAGGAAGCAAAAGAAGCGGCTGCCGAAGCCAAGCGCCGCCAAACCGAAGCCCGCCACGGCCCCGGGGCCCACCTGCACCGCCTCATCGAGCGCTGGACGGGCGAGGGCATCACGGCCTGCTGCAAATGCAACAGCCGCATCGCCGAAATGAACCGCCGCGGCCCGCAGTGGTGCCGGGATAATGTCGAGCGGATCGTCGATTGGATGATCGAGGAAGTCGACCGCCGGCTATCAGAGAACGACAAGCCCACGCCCTGGCGTCTACGGCTCGGCGGGCTCAATCTACCCGGTCGCCGGCTGGCGTTGCGGCGGCTGGTGCTGACGGCCGTGCGGAGGGCGGAGCGGGAGTTGCGGAAAAAGAAAAGGGCGGTTATCGCGCAATAGCTTTAACGATCTTTTCAACGCATCTGGCTATGATGTAGCCGCCTACCAGCCGAGTTACAAGGACCGCTGTCACCGCAGACTGTCGCAATGCGTCGTCGGATAACGACGCGGTAATGTACGGAACCGCGCTGACCAAGATCACGATCCCCAGGCAGAGCCAAGTGAGCACCAGGATGATGGTCGCCCATAGGGGCATTCCTTTTGCCGGCACAACCTGAATCGGTGGCGGCAAGGGCAGAGGGGCCTCTTCCTCTGCATCCCAAGCACTTGGCGATTCGACGACGTCATGCACTACTGATGATTGTTTGCACTTCGGGCACTTGGCTGTGCGACCGATATGGCTGTCGGAAGTTAATTTCTCGTAGCCACAACCGCCGCACAGAAACGTCGCCATCGCTCATCCTCCCCGCTTCGTGACCACTTCATGACCACTTCATGACCACTTATGGACAGGGCAGCGAAAACCACCCATATACTCACCATAGCGGAGTCGAGGCGGAATGTGAACCCGCTAAGTTGGGGGTATTTTTGGAAATCCGAGATAATCAATTTACAGCGGTTCTTAACGCCTAGCGGGCCGGTTATACGCCGGCCCTTCTTATTTCTTGCGGGTGAACGGTAAAGTTCCGGTAACTTTCCTGTTATTGTAATTTTGGGGGAGTTTGGTGGGAGTTTGGGGGGAGTTTGGTGGTATTTTGGGAAATCCGAGATAATTCCGATTATTATCGGGTGACGCTATTGACTTATTGTCGATGCTGTATATAATTGGGGTAGTTGAGAGAGAAACAACTTACAAAAGGAAAACGACCCATGGCCAAAAACACCACAAAAAAACGAGCGAAAGCAAACGGCAGCCGCAACGAGTACAAGGGCGTTTGCATTCGCAAGGATCTTCGCCTGGCCATCTATCTACGCGACCATTTCACTTGTATTTATTGCCTGAAAGATTTGCACGATGCACATCCGAGCGATATCACGCTCGACCACATCACCCCCAACGCCGACGGCGGCAGCAACGAGACGAGCAACCTAATCACATCCTGCCGGCACTGCAATTGCAGCCGGCAAGACTTGCCGCTAAGCCGATTCGTCGGCCCAGAAACGCGATCACACGTGCGACGCAATACCCGCCGCGCGATAACCAAATACCGCCGGCTGGCCAAGGCCATCATCGCCGGCGAAACGGAAGACCCGAGAGGCAACCTGTAATTTGAGTGGGCCGACGATCGGCACACGTAAACCCTAGAATGAGGAGATGAGACCATGACACACAAATGTACTTGCGGATGCAACCCCGGCCACGCAACCGCGGCGGAATGTAACCGCAACATCCAGGCCACCAAACAATACATGGGCCGTATGACGGGTGCATTCCACTCGCTGCTCGCGAGACAAATGCGCGAAAAAACGAGCGGCAAGGAAACGCGATAGGTGACCCAATCCTGACCCAATCCTGAGTCATTCCTGAAACCATGCTTTAATGGGGCCTTGCCGCTCGGCCATTATTATACATGATCGGCGAGGCCCCGCAACCCACGGAGAAAGTGATGAAAAAAACAAAATGCACAGGCCAAACGTGTGTAGGCGACCTCCGACTATCGGCCCTCGATGTCGGATACGATCTACGGTCAGCCGATACGACGATCGCCCTGCCGGCCGAATTCACCAGCGTCGGTCTCGATCGCGACGGCGAGACATGGCTGTACGAGGGCACTCGCGAGGAGTTAATCGGCGCGATCGTCGCCGCCAAATACCCAGTCGACGATGCCGCGCACTAGCAGCCGACGACAACTAACCGTCCCACCCTACTGCCCTGGTAGCGCAGGGCGGGGATGTGGGGCGACAAACGGAAAATTATGAAACCAAAAACCACCGCCGAACTCATCCGCCACCACCGCGATCGCGCCGCATTAACCAAGGCCGAGAGTGCCGCGCGCGTCAAAGCGGCGGCCCAAGCCACGCTCACGCAGGGCGAGCTTGCCGAACGCGCCGGGATGTCGCAGTCGAATCTGAGCCAATACGAGCGCGGCCAAAAGAATCCGACCGTGGCCACGCTCGAACGCCTGGCTGATGCGCTGGGCGTCGACGTGGCGGATTTAATTCGCGTTCGGCCTTCGTAACACCCTCTATATCTGCCTATCCACATATAGCCGCCTTCAAGCGGCTATTTTCATGCGCGTTCCGGTGGTTCTGGTGTGACGGATTATGCTAATTTGTGCGGGAACATTAGGCGAAAACCTAGTGTGGTTATGGAGTAATTAGGCAATCTTCCCCCCTCTTTCTGGGGCTAGTTGGGATTCAAAATCCAGTGACCTTATGGTCGTGTGGGTTCAACTCCCACCTCCGGTACTCGTTGATAGAAAAGGACTTGCGGCGATTTTGCCGTGAGTCCTTTTTGCACATTGAAAGCGAGCTATCTCGGCTACTAACAAGCACTGCGTTTTTCGGGTGGCAGGAGCGCGAAACTGGGGCGAAGCCGCCTGGGAGAGATGCGCGAGAGTCGCTATAATCACAAAAGTGCCGCTCAAAGCGAGGATTGCCGGGCGGCGCGGTCCGGCCTCTTTTGCATCCCCCCCCAAGCGTGTGTAAATCATCAGGAAGTTGGAAGATTGGCAGCTAGTAAGTCTCAAAGTACCAAGTTCAAAAGCCAAACGGCCCAAAATCCCGCCAACAACAACGGAAAAGCCTCCCCTGGATCCGCTGGGCGGAAGCGGCGGGCGACGGCCAAATCGATGGCGGCCAGTCAGCGCGACATCTCCGTCAGTGAGTTTTTCGCCAAAAATCGTCACTTACTGGGGTTTGATAACCCCCGCAAGGCGTTGATGACGACCATCAAGGAAGCGGTCGACAACGCCCTGGACGCTTGTGAAGAGGCCGGCATATTGCCCGAAATCTGGGTACACATCGAGGCCACCAGACCGGGCCGTTTCAAGGCCGGCATCCAGGACAACGGGCCGGGGATTCTCAAAAAACAGATACCCCTGATCTTCGGCAAGCTGCTCTACGGGTCGAAGTTCCACCGTCTGCGGATGAGCCGCGGGCAGCAGGGCATTGGCATCAGCGCGGCGGGCATGTATGGGCTGTTGACCACCGGCAAGCCGGTCAAAATTATGTCCAAGGTCTCGGTCCGCAAGCCGGCCCATTATTACGAGATCCAGATCGACACCAAGGCGAACCGCCCGGAAATCGTCAACGGCCGCGGCGACGGTGTCGATATTCCGCCGGGCAAAAACGGGCTAAAGGCCATCGCCAAGCACGGCATCGAGTGGATCGAAGCGGACCACGGCACGCGGGTGACGATCGAGCTGGAGGCCAAGTACCAGCGGGGCCGCGGCAGCGTCGACGAGTATCTGCAGCAGACGGCCATCGCCAACCCGCACGTCACGCTGCACTACATCGACCCCGACGGCAACGCCCGCGAGTATGCCCGCGTGGCTGAGGTCTTGCCCGATGAGCCCAAGGAGATCAAGCCGCACCCCTACGGCGTCGAACTGGGCCGGTTGCTGGCGATGCTGAAGGACTCGAACGAGACCACCGTGGCGGGTTTTTTGACCGCCGCGTTTTCGAAAGTCACACCGTCGGTGGCGCGACGTTTGTGCGAAGAGGCCGGCATCAGCACGCGGGCCACACTGTGTAAAATCGGGCGTCAGGAAGCCGATCTGATTTATCAGGCAATTCAAAAGGTCAAGATCCGCCCGCCGTCGACCGATTGCATTTCGCCCATCGGCGAGGATTTAATTCTCAGAGGTTTGCATCAGGTGGTGCCGGGCGAGTTCTTCGTGGCCGCCACGCGGCCGCCGGCCGTCTATCGCGGCAACCCCTTCCAGATTGAAGTGGGGCTGGCCTATGGCGGGGGTTCGACCGCGCATCGGGTTACGCGGGAAGAGTTGGTGGAACTACTGTTGCAAAGCGACGCACGCACCCTGCGGCAGTTCATGGTCAATACCTTCGACGGCATGGGCAGCGAGGGCGCCGACAAGATCATCGCCGAATCGAAACAGAAGACGCGCGTCTCGCCGGGCAATCTCCGCCAGCGGGATATCGACCGTCTGCATAACGCCATGCGCAGCGTCAACCTGCACGATGGGCAAACGATGAACGTCTTCCGCTATGCCAACCGCGTGCCCTTGCAGTTTCAGGCCGGAGCCTGTGCGATTACGCAGACGGTGATGCAGACCAACTGGCGGTCGTACGGCCTGAGCCAGTCGCGGGGCTCGCTGCCGCGGGGGCAGGTGACGCTGATGGTACACATGGCCAGCGTGTGGGTGCCGTTCACGAGCGAATCGAAGGAGGCCGTGGCCTCGTATCCCGAAATCCAAAAGGAGTTGCGGCTGGGCCTGCAAGCCGTGGGCCGCAAGTTGGGCATGTATCTGCGGCGACGCCAGAAGGTTAAGCACGAGGGCGAGCGGCGGGCCGTGTTTCTCCGCTACCTGGGCGAGGTGGCCACCGCGGCGGCCCAGATCGATTCGAGTGTAAACCGTGAAGACCTTTACAACAATCTCGTGCTGGTCGCGCAAAAGCGGACCGCCGAGGCCGACGTCAAGCTCAACGACCGGGGGCGGCCCGTCGACGAGGAAGAAATGGATCTGGGCGAAAATGTGCTGATCGTTAATGCCGACGACCAGGTAGCGCGGATTACGAATGGCAATGGGAATACGGAGGAAGAGGAGTAGGGCAATTGAGGTGCGTGATAAAACATGAACAATCTGTAAGTGACCACGAAAACACGAAAGTACGAAATCTCGAAAAAGATGTTGCCATAACAAGCCTTTTCGTGCTTTCGTACTTTCGTCCTTTCGTGATAAAAAGCAGAAAGGTTTGTCAGCGAATAAGACTTCGTATGAACAAGGAAGATTGTAGGCCGGGTCGTGACCCGGCAATGGGGCCGGCGGAAATGCCGGGGCACGACCCGGCCTACGTCACTTATTTGAAGCACCATTTTACGGCGAAGAAAAACGTGGCCAAGAAAAAAGTTCTACGCAAAAAAGTCAAGAAAAAGGTGCTCAAGAAGCGCCCCGCGGCCGAGCCGGTGGTGCTTACGCCGCGAGATGAGAAGACGCTCGGTTCGCTCGTGGGCCTGGCCCACAAGGTGGTCAAGGCGGCCGATCGTAAGCGCGATCCGCAATTGAGCATCCCCACCCGATCGCTCTCGAACGTGAGCTATAACCGCTCGCGAAAAATTATCGAGATGGGCAAGAACACCACCACCCGGCAGTTGTTCAATCTCTCGCAAGCCAAAAGTTTCATGCAGACGCTCTTGGTGGGCAGCGGCGCCAAGCAGCTTATCGAGCAGGGCAAGACCACCAGCATTCGAGGTCTCTACTACCTGCTCAAGCACACCATCAAGGGCACCAAGGAAGAGACCTTTTCCGAGCAGTCGGAATGCGACCCGGTGATCGAGGACGTGGAGGTGCTGTTGAACAGCCTTCGCGAGGAACTGCACCTTTACGCGCAGAAGCGGGGCGACATGGTGGGCGACCTGGTGCTGCTCGACAGCGGCGACGAGATCGACTGCGCGCGGATGGGCTCCGGCGGCTACGGCATCCCCTCGATCGTCGAGCCCGAGGTTATCCAGTTCAAAAGTTGCAATGCCAAGTTTATCCTGCATGTCGAAAAAGATACCGTCTGGCAACGCTTCAACGAGGATAAGTTCTGGCGCAAGCACAAGTGTATCTTAACGCACGGGGCCGGGCAGCCGCCGCGGGGCGTGCGACGCATGTTGCACCGCCTGCACAGCGAACTGAAGCTGCCCGTCTTCTGCCTCTTGGATAACGACCCCTGGGGCTATTACATCTACAGCGTCATCAAACAGGGATCGATCAACCTGGCCTTCGAATCGCGGCGGATGGCCATCCCCGCCGCCAAGTTCATGGGCCTCCGCTCCAAGGACTTCGTCCGCTGCGGGTTATCCGACAGCGTGACCATCAACCTCAACGACACCGACAAGAAGCGAGCCAAGCAGATCGCCAACTACCCCTGGTTCGCGCACAAAAAACCGTGGCAAAAAGAGATCCAGTTGATGCTCGACAACGGCTTCAAGCTGGAAGTGGAAGCCCTGATCAGCAAGGATATCAGCTACGTTACCGAGGAGTATGTGCCGGCGCGGTTGAAGGATAAGGATTGGTTGGATTAGGCGGAGGGAGGGAGATTTCAGACTTCAGACTTCAGACTTCAGACTTCAGACTTCAGACTTCAGATTTCAGACTTCAGATTTCAGACTTCAGATTTCAGACTTCAGATTTCAGACTTCAGATTTCAGACTTCAGGTTTCAGATTTCAGACTTCAGATTTCAGACTTCAGGTTTCGGTTCTTCGCACGTTTTAATGGGTATATTAGAGGGCAGAACGTGGAGATCGAGCTGAAATCCGAGGAAGTTCATGTTCGGCAAACGAGATTACCCATTAAAATGGACGGAGATTTCAGGCACCCGGTGAAGCGTGAAAAAAATGAACAATTGAGAAGAGGAGCCCGTACTTCCAATGGAACAAGATCACGCCGAGCCGCGCCATCATCCCGATCAGGTCGGCCCCGATCACACCGATCCGGCCGGCGGCGAGCCGCAGTTCTTCGAGGCGGAAATCGTCGCCGAAGGGTTGCCTCGTTGGGGCCCGTGGGCGACGATCGGGCTGACGCTGGCGTTTGTCGTCGCTTGTCTGGTTGTCGATACGGTTGTCGTGACGGCGTTTGTCGTGCCGGCGTTTATCGAGAACCCCAAGCTCGACGTGGCCGAACTTACCAGACAACTCGAAAGCAGCGGGCTGTTGTTGTCCGTGGTCACCATGCTGAGGGTCGTGTGTTGCGCGACACTGATCCCCCTGTTCATCGTCGTCCGTCGCCGACTTTCGGTGCGTCAATACCTGGGGCTGGTTCCGGTCGGAGGTCGCACAATGGCCGTCTGGCTGGGTGTGGTTTTGATCTTCGCGGCCTGCTCCGACGGTTTAACCTACGTGCTGGGCCTGGAGATCGTGCCCGAGTTCATGCTCGAAGTCTGGCGCACGTCCGCCTGGCCGCCACTTCTCTGGCTGGCCCTGATCGTAGGGGCCCCACTGATCGAAGAGACCGTCTTCCGCGGCTTCCTCTTCGTCGGCCTGCAACAATTCCGCCACGGCAACATCCTGGCCGTGGCGGTGACCTCGGCCCTATGGGCGTCGTTCCACCTGCAATACGACCTCTACCAAATCACCGTGATCTTCTTCATCGGCATCATGCTCGGAATCGCCAGAATTCGCTCCGGCTCGCTATGGGTGCCGCTGGCGATGCACGCCCTCATAAACCTGCTGGCGACGGTCGAGGTTGGGGTGAAGATTTACGTATTGGATCTATAGTTGTTAGACGCAATCCCCTATAAGCCGCACGATGCTTACCGTGTGAAAAAACGCCAAAGTTGAGGCCCCGGGGGGGGTGGGGCGACGATACGGGTTTTATGGGGCTGAAATGCTTGGCGACGCGCTGCGATGCCGGCCAGCGGCTTCTTTTTTCCAGATCATTTTTTATTGGGGAGCCGAAATGCTTTTTCAAAACTTCCGTCCTACTTCCGATCACGACGGCCGCAACGTACACGCTTTGACGTTTGGCTCGCGATACACCACCGAACCGGTTCCAAAATACACCTTGCCCGACAGATCGCTGCCGGCCAACGTGGCTTACGAGATTATCCACGACGAGTTGGAGTTGGACGGCAACCCGCGCCTGAACCTGGCGTCGTTCGTCTCTACTTGGATGGAGCCGGAGGCCAAGCAGTTGATGGCCGAGAACATCAACAAGAACTATGTCGACCAGGACGAGTATCCGCAGACGACGGAGATTCAGAACCGTTGCGTGAACATGGTGGCCCATCTGTTCAACGCGCCCCAGGACAAACAGGGCGTGGGCACGGCCACGGTCGGTTCCAGCGAGGCGATCCACCTGGCGGGGCTGGCCTTGAAGTGGAACTGGCGCGATCGCCGCCGGGCCCAAGGCAAGCCGGCCGACCGGCCCAACATTGTGATGGGCGCCAACGTGCAGGTTTGTTGGGAAAAGTTCGCCCGCTATTTCGAAGTCGAACCCCGCTACGTGCCCTTGACGCGGGATCGTTATGTGATCGGGGTGGAAGAGGCCTTGCAGTTGGTCGACGAGAACACGATCGCCGTGGTAGGTATTTTGGGCAGCACCTATACGGGTGAGTACGAACCGATCAAGGAACTCAACGACGCCTTGCTGAAGCAGAACGAGAAAACCGGCCGCCAGGTGCCGATCCATGTGGACGCGGCCAGCGGCGGGTTCGTGGCACCCTTCACGTCGCCGAAGCTGCTCTGGGATTTCCGCCTGCCGCTGGTGAAATCGATCAACGTTTCCGGGCATAAGTACGGGCTGGTGTTCCCCGGCGTGGGCTGGGTGGTTTGGCGGGGCGAAGAGGATTTGCCCAAGGATCTGATCTTCCACGTCAACTATCTGGGCGGCGACCAACCCACGTTCAACCTGAATTTTTCGCGTGGCGCAAGCCAGATCATCGCCCAATACTACAACTTCCTCAGCCTCGGTCGCGAAGGCTACACGCGGATCATGCAGTCGCTGCATGAGATTGCGGAATTTCTCCTGCAGCAGCTCCAAGAGAGCGGCAAGTTCACGATCTTGAGCCGCCGCGGCCAGTTGCCGGTGGTCACCTTCCGACTCAACGACAGCAGCCGTTTCACGGTTTACGACATTTCCGACAAGCTCCGCCAGCGGGGCTGGATCGTGCCGGCCTATACGATGGCGCCTCACGCCCAGGACATCAGCGTACTGAGGGTAGTCGTCCGCGAAGGCCTCAGCCGCGACATGGCGGACATGCTGCTGGCGGATCTATTCCAGGCGGTGGAGCATTTCGAGGGTAACACCCCGGCGGCTCCCAAGGTTGACGGCAAGGGGAAG
>SDBV01002063.1_pt1 | contig 30166 bp, 24 predicted proteins | sample 2277081 | NCBI WGS metagenome assembly SDBV01 (sample SAMN10402039, study PRJNA504765) | marine sediment metagenome | isolation source: marine sediment core GS10_PC15, 223 cmbsf | place: Arctic Ocean: Southern Knipovich Ridge | collected 2010
ACCTATTATTATTCCCTGCCACAGAGTAATAAAATCGGACAGAAGTATGGGAGGATATGGAGGTGGAGTACAAATTAAAAAAGAGTTGTTAAAACATGAAGTTATAATGCAGGAAAAGATTATTAACATATAATTATTCTTTTCATTTCAAAAATTATTAAAAATTCAATTCCTTGCTTTCCCGCTTTCACTATTAATATCCATATACTTGCTCCCAGGATTATTCTACAATTAGTATGAAATAGTAAAATTTGAAGAATAGAAAAGGTTTATCTGCAAAAAGCATGCTATTTTTAATAATAGCCTAAAAATATTTTCTTATTGATTTCTGCTATAAAGGTGAATTATAATTAATTCGAAGGTATAATAGTATTATAATGGATTATAAGCTGTGTAAATTACATTTTTTCTCTATTCTTATGTGTTTAATCATGTTTTCTCTAACTATTACATGTTCATTCAACAACCCTTATTTGGACGATAGTGAAAATTCGCAACAGAATGCTGCTTTTTCTATTACCGGAGCAGATTCTTTAGGCATAATAACTGTTGAATTATCTTTTAACGAACAACTCAATCAAAGTGATGTAGTGGATTTAAGTAACTATTCTATACCCTTATTAACTGTAATGAATGCAGAACTATTATCTGATAACAGTACAATAAGATTATTAACTACTACTCAGGAAAATAGGCAGTACACAGTAACAGTTTCTAATATCAGTAATATGCTGGGCGATAACACTATTGCATCGCCGAATAATTCTGCAAGTTTTAATGGAACTGATAATACTACAGATTTAGACACATTTATTCCAGATATAACAGTAACTACAACTATTCAGGCTGCTATTATTTTGGCTACTCCCGGTGATGTTATCTATATTCCTGCAGGAACCTATGATGAAGATATTAATGTAAACAAGTTTGTTAGTTTAATAGGTGCTGGAAGCGGCAGTAATCCTGCAAGCAATACAGTAATTCAGTCAACATCCGGTATCCGAACAGAGCATACAATTCATATCACTGTAGGAGGTGAATCTTCTACAAACAGAATGGTTTTAGCAAATTTATATGTAACTGGAGATTTGGATAATTTACCTCCAAATGGTAACGACGGTACTGCTATAATGATTAATTCTTCATTACCGAATACAGTCGATCATATTGAATTTCAGAATGTAGCTTCTGTAAACAATGAAGGTCATGGAATTGCCGTTGATTCTACAGCTGCCCTAATAGATGATATAGTAATTAGTTATTGCAATTTGTCAAATAATGGAAACCATGGCTTTAGAGTGCCTTCATCTTTAGCTAGTATAACCAACCTGGAAATATCTAACAGTGTATTTAATAATAATACCGGACCCGGTCTTCAGGTGATATCTCTTGACACTAATTCGAATATGACCATTACAAATTGTACATTTTCCGGCAATGCATCAAATGAGTATCAATTAGCCGATCTTTTATTTACAGAATATATTGGAGACGGAAGTATTTCTAACATACTTATTACCAGCAATGATACGGAAAGCGGCATCCGTTTTTCCGGGCAGAGAGATAATTCTTATTCTTCTCCACGTCCCGGGCTTCCATTAGGGACATTAACATTTGCTAATATAGTAATAGACGGAACACAGATATCTCTTGGTTCATATCCATCATCGGCCATTACCTTTACCCGATCCTCAGATATGAGTAATGTTTCTTTTAGCGGTATAAGACTTATGTCAGATGCTCCAAACGGACTATTTTTCGGTACAATATCAGGACCAACATTTAGTATCGGCACCATTGTTTTTGACGGAAATTATGCAATAGGTGATTTAGTATTAGGCAGACATGGCAACTCAACCAGTTATCGTTATACAGTTAGTGACATAGATGCTTCTTTAACAAGTTTTGTTGGTGCAGCTAATGACAGTGATATAGAAGCAAGAGTTTTTCATTTTCCGGATGATGCTAATCTTGGAACTGTTACCTGGACAACACCATAAAAAAAATTTGAAACAACTCCTTTAACAAAAGATAACTAGTCAGCAATTCTACCTAAACTATTATACATAGACCGATATTTCTGTATCCTTATTATTTTTTATAAGGAAAGCAAGAAAACAGTAAATTGAATTTGGAATATTTGAAATAAAAATTTAGATTACTTATTAATTTTAGGTAAATAATTTTTGGAACGAAAAGAATAATAATACACTAATAATCTTTTCCTGCTTTCCTGCTTTCCTTATTAATATCCATTGTCATTGCACACATGCCTAAAATTACTTTCTTATTAATAGAATTTCTTAATAATTATTATATTCTAATTCTAAGATTAAGTCCCTTTCTGAAAAATCACCAGGTGTAGATGCAAACTCCTGCGTTAGACCATTTGGGGCTCCATAAAAACCATCAACAACATAAATAGTATTTAAAGATACATCAACTACCATACCTTCTGCGTTTCGTAATTCCGGATATGGCACCTTGCCATCTATTAATGTTGTTACAAATGCATAAGTATCCATTCTATATACTCCAATTCCTCTTGGAGCACTTGCTCTGCCGTCATTTGCCGCGAAGGCTACTAATACATAGTCGCCAATAAAATCAATGTCATGAGGCGATGCATTTAATCCGGCACCATTAGTAGGAATAACCAATGGAGTAGAAAATGAAGTACCATCCTGTACAATTCTATATACCTGATTATAATCCTCACCTGCGCACCAAATAGAGCCATCATTGGGGTTTACAGAAAGCTGAACAAGTTCTGCCCCGATATCAGTAATAGTCACAAAACCAGTCCCTGCATTCCATGTACTATCATGACTTTCCAAATTGCCGGATGAATCTATATTATAACGATATACTCTTCCAAGCTCGTCACTGGATGCATATAGATAGTTTCCATATATTGCTATTCCCTGCGGATCTAAATTTCTAGCACCTATAGTTCCGAAACCTGCTAAAATATCTAAATAAGTAAATGTAGGATTAGTAAGATCTGCATCAAAAACTCCAACTTCATCACTATCAGCAAAAGTATAATAAACTTTTCCGGAGGAATGAACAGCCACTGCTTTGCAATATCTTGGCGGTCCGCCATAATTATAGGTATAAGCTGTTGACCAATCAGAGATATTATACGCGTATAAGTTTTTATTATTAGGATCTGTCATATGCAGAACAAAACCACTATATAGTAATAAACCATCAGGAGATAATGCAATGGCTCTCATACTCCTATCAGCATCTACTATTTCTTCATGCTCCACCGTATAATCAAAATCTGTCGGTCCGGTTATTTCTATGGCAAAACCATCAATTGTAAAAGTATATGAGCTATTATCCGGATCGTTATTGGAAATTAAAATATTTGCAGAAAAAGTGCCTGTATTTGGCGAAGTAAATCGAATTGTGAAGTTTGCACTACTGCCTGCAGATATTGTTCCTGAAGGTTGTGTAAGAACGCTAAATTCCGCAGCTCCGCTAATTTGAACAAGCGGTGAACCTGATAAATTAAGATCTATTGCTCCATTATTTTCTATTAAAAATATTACATCCAGAGTATTATTTATATTTGAAGTACCAAAATAAAAACTACTGCCGGAAAGAATATCAGTTGATCCCTGACTTACATTTATAGTTCCTCCGCTACTTCCCGCATCCGAACCGGTTTCATAAGGATTGTTAAATGAACAACCTATAAAATATAATAAAATTACGATAAGGTACCTAATTCTCAAAAAAATAAACTCCCGTTGTAATAATTCATCTATTAAAACGAAACAGCAGCACCTAAAGTCAAAATAATCAGGCCGTTTGTAGTATCAAAAAAATCACCTTTATAAGTCCAGGCTTTTATTCCTAATTCCGAATAAAAGACAAGCCAGTCAAAGATTGGTGTTAATTCTATACGTGCTCCGCCAAAAAAATACGGCGTAACTCCTGTAGAAGGAAAAAATAGCTGCAATTGTAACGGGGTTTTTAAAGTAATAATTTCCCCTAATGAGAAAACCCCATTCACAGCTACTAATATTCCTCCGGCATCTATCCGCTCTACCCCCAAATTATTGTATTCAAAAGAAGACGCAAGCCAGCAGCCGCCAATCTCGCCATTTAAAGAGAACAAACTGTTAAAATCATGGCCAATATAAGCCGCTGCTCCCAATACTGTCCATGCACCATGAAAAGTTGAATCCTCATCAAAACCGTCAAAGGATGTATAATCATAAAACATCGAACCGCCTATATCTATTTTAGGTAATCTTACATAAGCCTTAGCATATCCGTGTATTGTATTTCCGTGAGAACTGTCAAAAGAATTATAGATAAATGGAGTTATAGATATTTCACCAAATATATGAAATCCGGCATCATCATCTTTTTCATCTTCCTCATCCGCAGTTACAACATCATCATCTTCGATTACAACATCTTCTTCAGTTACTACATCTTCTTCAGTTACTACATCATCTTCGGTTACTACATCATCTTCGGTTACTACATCATCTTCAGTTACTACATCATCTTCGGTTACTACATCATCTTCAGTTACTACATCATCATCCAATTCAGCCATTGCTATAGACAGGATAGTTCCTTTATTTTCATAGGCAATATAAACTTCCAAATCTTCCAAATCGGACATAATAGTAATTTCTACATTATTAATTGTATCTACATATTGTTGAGTATTGTATATTGAGTCTCTAATTGAATCATCAATTGGAAGATCATATTCTTTAATAAATGCCATCATGAAATTCTCAAAGACATCATTTATATCCACTGTATTTCCGTAAATATCTTTATCTGGCAGATATACTTCAATTTTATACAATAACAGAGCATCCTTAGAAAAGTTTTTGTTTAAAAAAGTACAAAAAATAGTTGCAGATATATCTTCAAAGAATATACCTTCAGAAACATATTTAACATAATAAATATTTTTAATAGACTGTTCCTCATTGGATAAAATGACACCCTGTAAACTGGGCATTTTAGAGGTATGCAATAACGGATTATAACCATATTCTATGAGTTTCTCATCTACATCAGTAATAGATCTTCCCCACTCTAAATGTAATAAACTTGGTGGCGTTTCCTCGCCAAAAGCATATGTGCTAAATAATAATAATAACAATAATAACAATAATAATAAATATTTAAGTTTAACTGTCAAATTCTTACTCTTTCAGTTCTTTACTTTCCTTACTAATAATTGTAATCCTTGTTAAAAGAATTATCTAATAAAAAAAATTACCATACTTTATTTATCGTAATATAACCCCAGGAATTTATCAAATTTCTTAAAAAAATTATTTGAATTGTAAATAAATAAACACTATGATTTATATTAAGTAACATTTTATCAATCGTTTTGATTATTTGGAAAACAATAATATTTTTTCTACTATTTAAAGATTTATATTGTTGCTTAAAGGAGTTCCTATGCTCAAAAAAGTAATTCTTCTTTTCATTGTTATATTATCGGTTAGTACAATTTTTGTACAAAAAATCTGGAGTATAGGCCGTTATGAGATACCCCTTGAACAACTGGAAGCAAGACAGCTCGAAATTAAGGGCTTAACTGATTTATCTTTTCTTTCAGAAATTTATATCCAGCAGGGACATTCTGATGAAATTAATTCAGTTGTTTTTTCTCCTGACGGCAGACTTGCTCTATCCGGAGGTAAAGATAAAACACTAATACTCTGGGAAATAGAAAGCGGCATGGAAATTAGAAGATTTATAGGACATTCTTATGATATTACTTCTGTAGCCATTTCTCCTGACAGCCGGTTTGCTCTATCCAGCGGTGGAATTAATCAGGTTGGAGCAGAATTAATACTATGGGATATGGAAAATGGCGCCGAGATAAAAAGATTTGAAGGGCATTCTGATACGATAGAAACAGTTTGTTTTACTCCGGACGGCAGTTTTGCTATATCCGGAGGTGCAGATAATACTTTAATCCTCTGGAATATTGAAGAAGGCGTTCCGATAAGAAGATTTGAAGGGCACTCATCTACTATTACATCATTTGCTTTTTCACCGGACGGCAGATTTGCTCTATCCGGAAGTAAGGATATGGTCCTTATACTTTGGGACACAGAAAGTGGTATGGAAATTAGAAGATTCACAGGACATTCTTATGAAATTACTTCTTTGGCTTTTTCTCCGGATGGCATATTTGCTATATCCGGAAGCAGTAATTTTACCGGAAATAAAGGAGAATTAATCCTCTGGGATATAGAAAATGGCCACGAAGTTAGAAGATTTGAAGGACACTCATTTAAGGTTACTTCAGTTGTTTTCTCTCCGGATGGCAGGTTTGTACTATCTGGTGGAGGTAATTTGACTTATTCTGAAATAATACTCTGGGAAGTAGAGAATGGCAGTGAAATTAGAAGATTTACCGGGCATTCTTATCCTGTTAATTCAGTATCCTTTTCCCCTGATGGTTTGTACGCTCTGTCCGGAAGTTCTGATGCAATGCTAATACTCTGGGATATAGAAAATGGCAGTGAAATTAGAAGATTCAAAGGATATTCTATTAGTGCTAACTCAATTGTTTTTTCTACTGATTCCAGGTTCTCTCTTACTATGAGCGGCGATACTGAACAAGCTGCAGGCCCGGACCCAAAGATGACACTCTGGGATATGTACAATAGCAGAAAAATAAAAAGATATGATGAGACATATGGTGATTTAGTAGTATTTTCACCAGATGGTAAATTTGCTATTTCCTGTGTAGAAGAGACTTTGATCCTCTGGAGACTGGATACCGGCGAAGCGGTAAGAATGTTTGAAGGCCATCAAACTGCTATTTCCGCGGTAGCTTTTTCACCCGATGGCAGTATCGCAATTTCTGCCGGAGGCTGGGATGAGACTATTATCCTCTGGGATATTGAGACCGGTACGGAGATTAGAAGAGTTATGGGAAATTCTATTTATATTAATTCATTGGCCTTTTCACCGGATAGTATGTCTGCTGTATCCGGTAATTGGGATGGAGCAATTATTCTCTACAATATTGAAAATGAAGTAGAATTAAGAAGATTTATAGGGCATACCCGTTCTATTAACTCATTAGTCTTTTCACCTGATGGCAAATATATTCTTTCCGGCAGTGATGATAATACAGTCCGCCTCTGGGATGTAGAGACTGGTGAAGAAATAAGAAATTTCACAGGACATTCAGAATGGATTTATTCAGTGGCTTTTTCTCCGAATGGACGATTCGCTCTATCCGGAAGCAGTGATAATACTATTATTCTCTGGTACATAGAGACTGGTGAAGAAATAAGAAATTTCACAGAACATTCGGATTTGATTTATTCGGTTGCTTTTTCACAAGATGGTAAATTCGTTCTATCCGGAAGCAGGGATGGTACGACCCGTCTCTGGAATATTGAAACAGGTGGTTGGATCGCTTTTATATCAGCATCTGACAGCGATGACTGGCTTTTATATACTCATGATGGTTATTGGGATTCTTCTCCTAATGGAACTAAGCTTATTGCCTTTGTAGATGGGCTTAATGTTTGGAATATTTTCCAATTTTCAGTTAAAAAATATCGGCCGGACATTATATTATATAGATTAGGATCGGATGAGAATGATCAGATAAAAGAGTACTATAGTCAATATTTGAAAAAAATATTAGATTTCAATTTAATTCCTGAACAAATAGAAGCAAATATTTTTGAAAACTCTATATTAGATGGAGATATATTCGATTTTGAGAATGAAATACTTGTTTCACTATATAGCAAAATGGAAAATTCATATAACCTTTCACGGATTTTATCGTATAATGATAAAATACATCTTTTGAGCATTCCATCATTTATTGCATATGTGGAAAATCAGCTTGAAAGCGGAGGACATGCACCGGATGCAGAAATAATTAAAACAGAGCAGATGAATGGGTTTTTAGATTTAACTTTTAATCTAAATGACACTAATTATAACCTGTACAGTTACAATATCTTTATAAATGATATAGCGATTTATAAAGATACAGGAAAATCAATAGAGGGAAATAATATCACCATAACAGAAAGGATAGAAATAGCAGATGGCAAGAATAAGATTGAAGTGAGTTGTTTAAACGAAAAGCTTGCAGAATCTAACCGTGATCTAATCATTATTAATTCTGATAGATAAATAACATTAAAAAAAGCCGCTAAAACATGAAGTTATTTTGCATAGTACTGAATAAGTTTTAGAAAACTATATATTCTTTTGTATACTTCTACAAGTTTTTCTTTAAGTTTTCCATCAAATCTATTATCTATTATTTTCCAATTAATAATGTATTCGGAACGTTTATGAGTAAAATCGTTAAGCAGATATTTAATATGTTTTCCCATAGTAACGAGATTTTGGAGAGTATCTACAATTATCTGCTTTGCCACATCATTAATATCTTTTAATGCTTTGCGAACATGAGGTATCAAAGTTTTATCACGGTCAGATTTATAGTAAATTGTTCTTATTTTTCTTCCAAGGTCACCTTCTTCCGAAAGAGAATCATCAAATTCGAGAAGTTTATCACTAACTTTAAAAACCTGATGTAATGCTTCAGACAGCTGCTGTGAAGTTACATTACTTGACCACTGGCCCTTAATCAACATTACATCTACAACATCCCGAATTCCACTTTTAAAATAATCGAGTAGAAATGCTTTAATATAGTTTAAAGCTGTAACATGGATAAAACCACCCAGCATCTTTTTTCTATACATTAAATTGGCTTTTTCAGTATAGTTTTTCATTCTTGAAACAGATGGGGTACCAAACACCTCAATTGTCAACTTCTCAATATTGAAATTTCGTTTTTCCTTAATAATCTTTTGTATATTAAGCTCGGCTTCTGTTTTAACTTTTGCAAGGTACTGATCTACAATCTTTTCTCTATGTGCAACAGGTTTCGCTCTAAAATAGGGATCTTTACCAATATATCTAATTATTCTTAAAATTAATTTTGATTTTATTAATTCTGATAATTTTTTTACTCCTTTTAACCAGCCTTTTCTTGAGACAACTTCTACATTTCTATATGTCTGCAAAGTGTCTAATATTGCATCCCAATTTGCATTTAGATCAAGGCTAAGAATAACATCATAGGCTTCTTTTAAATCTTCTATAATATACTCACCATTAATCATTTCAAAACGCGGATTATAAAAGAAATTATCCTCCTGCAACTGAGAATCAAACTTTTTTAAGAAAAAATAATAATCAAAATGAACGAAATCTAGAAAAGAAGCGACCATATTATAGGTTGAATTAATAATCTTCACTTTATCTGTATCAAATGCAGAAAAGAAGTTAATTATTTCATCTTTCACCTCATTAATAACTTCTTTTGCTCCAATTTTTTCGATCCTTTCTCTTAATTCCTTTTCTTTAAGGTTGGATCTTATAATTAGCTGTTCTTCACTAATAAAAGATTCTATTATTATACTTTTTAATATTGCGGAAGATTGAGAGCGCTGAACCAGGTTTTTTGCCGGGCCTAAAAGTTTATAAAACTCGTAAAAAAAGGTTGCCAATCCAGGTAACGCAAGCTGTTTTTTTGGATTATAGAATTTCTGCTTTTGTTTGTTTAATAATGTTCCTATCTCTTTTAATAACTTCTTTTTTTCTTCTCCAGGTGTGTCATGGCCTAAAAAAAATGAAATTATCCGCTCTATAAAAGATAATTTCTTAGTATTTGGTGTAGAGCTGTTATTCTGCTTATTTTCCAAACCGGAATCCTTTTTTTCCATTAATTTTATCGTAAGATATAAAGAGGCAACTGTCAATGATCTTATTTATAACATAATATATTTTTTAATTTGATTAATATTTATAAATAATATATATATTGGATAAAATTGACATTTATTAAAGATTTTTATATTTTAACTAGAATTAACTATAATATAGCTGTTTAATTTTATATTCAAATGAAGTAAAAAAAAACTTTTAATTTGAAAAATTAGAAAATTAAATTATACTTATAATATTGTAGTTATTTAAAAAGGGGGAAACTATGCCTAATCGATGAATAATAATTTTTATAACTCTTTTTATAGTATTTAATATCAAATGTTTTTCATTAGAAGTAGATAATACGATAATTTTATTTAATACTTACAATAATCAGGATGAAATGGATAAAAATATTATTACTAATATAAACAGAGAGATAAGAAGTGTTATCATCAATATAGGCCAATTTAATTTTATGGAAATGTCATATGAATTGGCTAATAATGATATTAACGAATTACTTACTAAAATAAATTTATATAAACAGGAAACCACAGAAATCCCTGAAGAAATTCAGATTGGAGAAGAAATTTTCTTAAGCAGGGACATAGATACTATGATTAATTCTGATTATATAATCATCCCATCTATTTCATCAATGAGCTCATCATATGAAGATGATTCTTCAACATTTAAAAATATTTTAAAAATGGATTTTTATATTCTGAACATTGACGATTCAACAATCCTGGAAGAAATAAACATTACAACGCAGGAATTAAGCAGTAAAAGTAATATTTCAATAGAAGTTCTGTTGAACAGTTTTTCCGGACAGCTTGATATTGAAGTAAAAAAAGCCTTTTCAATATTAACTGAGGTAATTGGTATCCGGCATAATGAAATTGACATATCATTAAAAGAAAACAGGGGAATAAAGCAGGGAGACGAATTACTCTTAAGTAATGATGATACTGATGAAGCTTTGTTAATTGTAAAGGATGTAGGCGAAAATTCCTCTATTGCTGCACTTCTATATGGGTCTATTAATAAAAATGATCTCTTAAAAGTTGTTCCCAAAGCAGGATTTGAATTAACACCATATTTTAATGTAACTATTGATAATTTGAATGATTTTGATATTTATACTGCATTTGGAATAAAAGCAAGCTGGACTAAAGGTTTATACGTATTCAGGCCGTTTATAGGCATAGAATTTCCAATGCCTTTTTCAGGTGATTACCTGAAATGGTTATATGATCATGGAGTTCCCCTTATTTCATATTATGGAGTGGAATTCTCACTTGTACATAGACGCTTACAAATGTTAATGCAAGCTGCTTTTGGAACCCATTTTTTTATTCCGAATAATACAGCAGAGGATGAAAAAAAATACCTTACTCATCTGGGCGGATATATAAATTCAAGTTTTTCTATACTTATAAATAAACGCTTTAAGCTTTGCATAGATCTGGGTTATAAAATTTGGGTAAGCCCATATGATACTTTGTTTGGAGAATCCAACAGGCATTTATACGGCGGATTGATGTTTGGATTGGGATTTACTATTAAAATCTAATTACTATTTGCAGGAGAATATTATGAGTAAAGCTTTTATTATTTTAATTTTTGTTATTGTTCTTGGATGTGTTTCTGAACCATCCAAACAGGAAGATTCAAATACTCAAAATAATGAAACAGTAGAAACACACCCCCAGGAAGATACTCCACCGCCCGAACCGGAGGAAATTGTAGAGCAGACAAATCCAATATATTCCGGCCTAACTGAAGCAGAAATTGAATTTGTTTCACGGTATTTAAATAAGATGATATACATGGTTTATTTTGATGAAGAAACAGAAGAAGATGAATACTATATAAGCGGAGCACTTAATAAAGCAAATGAATACTTAATAGAAAATAGTCTTGTTGCAATAGATCTGGACCAGATAGAAAAGATAAAAGAGGATCAGATCCTTGCATATGAAGAGCAGACCGGGCAGTCTGAGTCTATTATACAATGGATAGCAAATAAACTAAATGCAGATATATATATAGAAGTATCCGCCAAAACAGAAGGAAGCACTCAAATAGGCGGTAAATATTATGGCACAGCCCAATTAGAATTAAAAGCATATGAAACTTCTACGGCTATTCTAATGGGTTCAGCTTCATATACAACAATCGACCAGAAATTCAGCACAGTTTCTGAGGAAAATGCGAGATTCAATGCTATTCAGGAAGCAGTTAATATTGTAATGCCGAGGGTAATTGAACAGATAAGAGAAAATATGAAAAATTCTGCAATAAATGGTATTAGATATGAGGTAATTATTCAGAATCCACTTGGTGACCGGGCAATGAACAGTTTTTGGGACAAATTAAGCGGTGAGGTTAAAGATATTCAGGCAATTTCTCAGTCTATGGAAGAAATTCGATATAATATATGGTATATTGGTTCTATGGTTGAGCTTAAAAGCTTAATCTATAATATAACGGAAACAATATCTGGTTTACAAAATATGGAAATGGTTTATTCGCGAGGCAAAAGCATAACCTTCCATACAGGATATTAACAAACAGTTCTAATATTTATATTAGATACTGAGTCCCTAAAGAGGCGTTGCCTCTTTAAGTTATAAATGTCATTCAGGAGGATAGAATGAAAAAAATACTATATTTTTCACTCTTAGTGTTAATTTCACTAAGTCTCTTCATGGGTTGTCTAGCATCACCAGCACCTGCAGACACACCGCAAGAGCAGCCACAGGATAATCCACAGGATAATCCACCACCAGCAGATCCACCACCAGCAATTGAGGAATGGGTTATAGTCGATCATAAAACAAAAGATTTTGGTGGAGACGTACCAGATTGGGTTGTAATGACTTCAATAGACCTGGAAGCACAGGATAAATACAAAGATTATATTGTATTTATTATCGACCATGTTGGCGGAGATCTTAATGGTATTGAGCTCTGGGCACGTGGATTTAGTGCACCTTCCGAAGTATCAAGGATGATTTCTACAAGTGTGGAAGATAAATTTGTAGGAGCAGCAGCGGGAGACATGGACATGCTCGAGACTTATATGGAAGAAGTTGTAAAAACAATGTCAGAAGCAGAATTCTCTGGAATCAGAACAGAAGATAGTTTCTGGGTTAAAAAGCAAAATAAAACCAGCCCGGACCAGATTGAGTATAGATATTTATTCCTTATAACTATACCAAGAACAGAAGTTGAAGCTGCAATTGTGAGAGCTTTTGGTGATGCTAATGCTATTCCACCAAGAACAGAAGAAGAACAAACAGCAAGAGACAGAGTTAAAGAAGCGTTTGACGACTTCTAAAACTGTTTTTTTTTCTAATTATTAGGCCGTATAATTTTAAATTATACGGCCGTTTTTTTTTATATTTCTGGAAATATAAATTTATTAATACTAAAATAGAGTTAAACTTAAATTATTTAAATTTAATTTATACTTAAAGAATATATATTTTGTGAGGTAAAAAGATATGTTAAAAAAATGTCTGCTATTAACATTTTTATTTTTGCTAATATTAGACTGCGTAAGTGAACCTACTCCGGATAATAATGAAAATGAAATAGATCCTCCGGACTGGGTACTGGCAAAACCGCAGGATGATAATGCCTTTATGTACTTTACAGGTACGGGAACAAGTGACTCGGGAGACAGTGCAGAAGCTAAGAATTTTGCAAGCTCAGGATTATTAGCAGAAATAATGCAGTATATAGGTGTTACAGTAACTACAGAAACAGAAGCAACGGCAAAAGCAACCCTGGATCAATTCGAGGCAGATATTACTCAAACTGTAACTCAAGAGTCTACTGCAACTCTTGCAGGATTCGAAGTGATAGAAATATGGATAGATGACAGACGTGCACCTGCAATAACAATTTATATACTTGCCCGTTACAGTAAAATAGAACTTGATAAAGAAAAAGCAAGAATAGAAGCACTTGTAATAGAGCAGGATGAGGCAATTTCCATACCGGAAGCGGAAGGAATGAATCTATTTTCCGAGGGCCGGTATTATGAAGCAGCAATAAAATTTATTGCTGCAGCAAGCGCCGCTGCAAAATCTACGGTTTCAAATGCAGATATAAAATTTAAAAGAAATATAGATTATGCTATGAGCTCTATTGAGCAGATTAACTTAATTAAGATTAATGACAATATTTCCGGTTTAGCCGGACAGGAGCTTGTGCTTTTTAAGTCCAAAGTAGTAACAGGCGGCTCTGTAGATGATCCGGGTGTCCCGGATGTGGCTATACTAATAAGCTACAGAGAATTATATGCACCTACTGGCAGACTTGTATTCAGAAACCAGTCAATTAAAACTGATAATTCGGGTATTGCTACTTTTAACCACCCAATACCGGATTTTGTCGGTTCAAGCGAAGTGAGTTTTTCGTTGGATTTAAGCGCTTATTTAGATGATTTACAGGAGGTTCCGGACGAACTCGAAGCACTTGTACATAGTTTAGAAGAATTAATTGTGAAGAAAAATGTAATTTTCAGCTTTGAAGTTACATCAAATGCAAAAAATATTAAAACAGGCATTTATATTATTAATTATGATGAAAATAATACTATTACTGGCACTTTAGACTCCGCTTCCGGACTACAGAGTGTACTTTCAGATTATAATTTAGTAAGCCTTTCCCTATCTACAAGTGAACTCAGAAGCATGAACAGAGATGAAATTATAGCAGCACTTAAAGAAAAATATGCAGGACAGATTGAACGATTATTGTTCGGTACTGTAAAAATAGAAAATTATTCGGAAAATAGCGGACGTATATTTGCCGAAACAACTGCAACTATTCAAGTATGGGAACTTTCAACAAACATTCTTATATATACAACGAATAAAGATAAAAACGGCATGGGAGGAACAAACAGCGAAGCTGCTTTTAATGCTAACCAGGATATAGGAGTTATGCTTGGAAATGATGTAAGGAATAATCTGAGGTAAGGATATTTTTCGATTAAAAGGAATATATTGCTCTAAATGTTAATATACATATGATCTCTCACAAAGCTCAACAGAGGACACAGAGCTTTTCAAAAATACTCTTTATCTTAAAACTATATAGTTTTATCAAATTGATTAATAGATGTTGCAGCCCATTTACTAAATCATCTCCTCCGTGCTCTCTGTGAGCTTTGTGAGATATTTATAAAACAGATATTCGAGAACATCTGCAGTTAATTATTTTCCGCTCTGATCCATCTTTCTTTTAAGTTCTTCCAACCTCTTTTCCGCTTCTTCTTTCTTAAACTCTTCGGATAATTCGTCTTTTTTTCCCACCAGCATTTCTATATCTGCAAGCATCTGCTCAGTATCAACTGTAAAATTGAATTTATGTTTTAAATCTTTAAGGTTATCTTTCATAGTAATAATTTTAGATTTTAATTCACTTTCTTCTTTACTCAGCATTTCTATTTCCGCATTTAGCGCTGCTACCTTTTGATCTGCACCCTGCTTTAAGTCATGTTTATTCCGTTCTACTGCAAGCTGTGCCCTTTCCTTCCATACATTTAACTCTTCTTTAAGCTTACTTATTTTTAATTGTATTTCTTTAAGTGTCTGAATAAATGCAAGTACATACTCTTTTGCATCAATTAGTTCCATTCCACTTAAATCCGTATCGTCAATAGGCTTCTGCTCTAAATTTTCTGTATTTGTTTCGGTATCATCAAAAATATCATCAAAATCGGACAAAATAATTACCTCCTTTAATATCAATATTTAAAGGATAATATATTTTTAAAATATTTTGAAGATAAAAAAATATTTAGTTGTAATAAAGTGATTTTATCTTCTATAAATTTGAAGTTTTTTTATTAAACCATATCATAAAATACGAACCTGCAAATCCGAAATTAAACAGCATACAGGTCACTATTATAATAAGATTAGACTGGTAAAACACACCAAATAATTTTAATAAAACCATCGCGATCCCCATAATAGCGAGCAGCGACCAGACAATGAATAGCAGCTTAGCAGCTGATTTTTTCTTTAAAATAAATAATATTCCAAGAGGAAAAGCAGCTAAAGTTATTGGATTAAGAATAAACAGGTTTTCATTATTAAACATTACAAAATGTTCTGTAAAATAATTCATAAAGAACAATAGAGAACCAAATATACCGAAAACAAGACTGATTATGCATGTGTAAAGCCCTATTAATATTCTTAAAATATTAAACCTGATGTAAATAAACGTTAAAAAAACCGGAATAAGTGCAAGGACTAATCCTAAAATAAGGCCTCCCGGCCAAAGTTCAATATACGTTTCCAGTACCGGTTCTCTTCCTTCTGCTTCAAAAATCAATTCCGAATCTATTACTAATGGTATTGATTCCCCATTTTTATTAATATATGAGAAATCAATAATGTTCTTCTCTATTTCCGAAGGAATGTACATTTCCTCCCATACAGTAGACGGCAGGTCTATTCCACCGGATAATATAAACATATAAAGCAAGTCTGCAAAAAAATTATGATAAGTATGCCTTCGTATATGTTCCCGCAGTGTCATTCTACCTGGAACATCTGTACTTTCTTTTAACTGCCCGTAAACTGCAAAATCTATATAATCCCTTATTATCGTAGAACAATTATTATCAAAGTGGCGATACCTGTAATCTTTATTAGCAGGCAGGGCATTTATGTATAATGCTTTAGCAAACTCCACTTTTATCTCCGGATCTATATTTAAAGTTAAAGTATGAAGGGAACGGTTAATCTGTTTTATATGCATTATATAATAGACGAATTTTGTGGATTCCACACTGTATATAAATTTCCCAAAGAAAAAATTACTGAAAAATTCTTCACTAAATGAGAAAACTCCAAAATCATAAAAATAACTTTCACCTCGTACGGAATCTTCCACTATAAGCCCTGTATGGCCGAACCATAAAAAAAGCTGTTCTCCCGGGCCTATTATTGCCAGCTTAATAGTTAAATCATCCGGAACTGTGTTCTTAAACGGCCAGTTATCAAGCTGAGAAGAATCCGGTGAATCACTAAAACCTGGAAACAGTGTTACAAAAAAAAATAGAACAATCAAATAAGAGTTTTTAAAATAATGCATTCTGGATTTTATCATCAAATTTCGAAGGAAATCAAGCTTTAAATTGATAAAACATTTTCTAAGCCACAAACGTATTTGAATAACCTGGTTTCTTTGTCTTTTAAGAGGACAGGCTAAACTTTTTGAAACAGGATGTTGAAATGCAGTGAAGCATAGAGCGTACAGTAACTTGATTCAGATTGTAGATTTCATACTATCATTTACTTAACACTCCTTCGCGAGTACCAAAGGCGTTAGAAATATCTTCCGCGTCTTTACCCATCGTTATTAGAATTAAATAATCACCCTGTTCTATTAAAGCATCATCCGGAGGATTTTTAAATAGAGTACGTTTATTGTTTTTAATTTTAACAAGCCCGATAAGAATACTGTTGAATTCCTTTTTAATATTTAAAAAAGCATCTATATATTCTTTATTTATATAGGGATTACCTGAAGTTACTCTATACTCCTGAATGTCATAGTCCTCTAATGATTTAGAAGAGGATAAAAGGTCGGCATTGTATTCAGCTACATCCGGCTCAAAAATATAACTGGCTACCATCTTGGCTGCTACCTCGTTTTTTGACAGAACATAATTTACACCTGCACTATGGAAGGTGTCTTTTAGATTGGCGTTATTTAAGGTTATAATAAAATGCAGTTTTTTAAAGTTCTTTTTTAAATTAAGAATGTATACTAGTTTTTCTGTATCGTCCTTTAAATTAATAAATACAATTGAGGCATTTTCTACATTGGCTTTTTTAATTCCTTCTACATTATTAATGTCTGCAAACAGAGCAAAAACCTGTCTGTCATCATAGGCCTCCCGGATCAGATCAATATCATTTCTGTTATTTGTAATAATGGCTATTTGATTGCCGGAATTGACAAGCTGTTCGACTATAGTCCTGGCAAAATCATCCCATCCAATAATAATTATATGTTTTGAAAATTTTGTTCCGAATAAACCCATTTTTCTTTTCTCTCCTATATTAATAAAAACTTCTGTTAATTTACCGATTAAAAATCCTAAGAATCCCAGGCTGGATATGACAAAAACATAGCCTATTATTTTACCGGCTTGTGTGGACGGGTACATGTCCCCGTAACCCACGGTAGTAAGGGTTACAATAGAATACCAGAAGGCGTCAGAGAGATTTTTTATGCTGGAGTTCTTATTTACTGATTCAATTTCCACAAGCAGGAATAATAAATAAATAAAGATACCGGCTAAAATAAAAATAAAGATTATTTTTTTAAAAGAACTGTACTTTTTCAATTTCGGTATAAATCCTTCTTAAGATCCAGACTCCTGGGTATTAAGCCTTATATCACATATTAATAGCATTTTGTCGGCAAGTCAAATACTTTACTTAATTAAGATGATATAAGAATTAACTTTAAATTATTAAGCCTCAGAATATATATTTTTATTCCAGGGCTTCATAGAAAATGTCTTCTGGATTTTAACAGCAAATTTAATAGGAATCAAGCTTAAACTTTATATAAAAATAGTAACAAAAAATATACTTATATTTGTTATATCAGTATAATAATTATATATAAAAGTCAAAATCACTTATTCTTAATAATAATGATATTTCTTATGTTAAAATTATTAACCTGCACTATAATTTTATGTGAATAAGGAATTAATATGAGATTATTCATTAGCTCCTGCATTACTAAGCAACTGTACAATTTCTTCACGTCCTAATACACCTGCCATTCTTAAAGCTGTAGTACCGGGGAGCCATTCTTCACTAAGTATATCGTGCTGTTTTGTTGTCTTTATATTTACATTCGCTCTATTTGATATAAGCAGTTCTACTATTTCTATACGGTTCCAGTATACAGCCCATATCAGAGCAGTCCAGCCGTCTGTATCCTGAATATCAATCTCCGCTTCATTTTTACCACCCGCATAAAGCTCTACTATAAAAAATACAAATAGAATTATTGCTAACAAAAGTGTATTTTTCATTTTACTTTTCCCATTAATAAAATAACAACAAGGTTCGAGGAACCATATAAAGGATAAGAGAAATTATAAGATTTTACAATATAAATTATGAGTAGTATTTAAAACATTATACAGAAATAAAGAACCCAGGAACAGAGCTCCTAGGTATCTTCGTTCTGTAAGGCTGCCTGGCCACTAAAACGGCTTGGTAGATTTAAACTAATAGTTAAAATGTGTAGTGCCGTTTTAGTGGTCAGGCACTAGTTTATAGCCTCCATCACCACAGTAGAACTGCGGGGTATTTCGGTTATCAGAATAAAATTGCTCTTATTTAGTAAGGACAACAGAAATGTATAAGTAGGATATTCGCTTATGTAATTAATCAATTGTATTTTATACAGCTGTACATATACTTATTAGTATTATGAAGAATATAATTCCCATTATTTTAATATTTATATTGTTAATTATATTTGGCTGCGAGAAAAATAAGAAAAAAAGACCTTTAAAAGAAATAGAAAGTGAATATCCGGGAAAAACAATCCTTAAGCTCGATCTTGTTGGAAAGCTTGACATCATATTTAATCCTTTAATCTTTCAAAATACTCCGATCTATCAATGAAAATTATGAAACTAAATACTATTAGAAAAAAAATATTTTTAAATTCCATAATAATTATTGCACTTACACTTTCAATGATACTGATAGGATATATTGAGTTTTATGAATCTGATAAATTTTCAGAACAGATCCTGCCTTTAACCAGTCAGATGGCTGAACTCGTAAATTTCAAAGGGCATTTTGAATCTTTTGAACATAATCTGGAAGAATTTTTATTGATAAGTAACGAAATGCAAAAAGATTATATTAATGATGATTTCGACAATCTTTTTGACTCAATACAAAACTTAAGACAATATGAATATTATGTAGAATCTGTAATTGAGATTGAAAGTAACTGCCTAAACCTGAAAGAATTAATTACTCTACTATTAAGTAACAGTAACTCGGAACTATCTTCTAAAGAAATGAATACACTATTTGTAAATATTTATTTAAAAATTAAAAATATAAATATCCTGCACAATTTAATGTCTACAGAAAACCTGGAACAAATTCAATATCATGTAACTGCTCAGCATGAGAATATCCGATTAGCCATTCTCGAATTGTTTTTAATCGGTTTTATTATCCTTATACTCTATATTTTGCTTGGGCTTGCCTTATCAAAAAATATATCCGGGTCAATATTAAAATTAAAAAAAGCGACAGCTGAAATCATTAAAGGTAATTACAATATTAAAGATGAAATAGAGAACACTGATGAGATTGGTGAACTGGCAGCAGATTTTAAAACTATGTCTATACAACTCAAAAAGACCATAAATGACCTTGAGGAAAGTGAGGGGAAATACAGGATGTTATTTGAAAATGCAAATGATGCTATTGTAATTCTCGATGAAAATCATATATTTATTGATTGCAACAGCAAAGCTCTTGAAATATTTAAAGTAAAGAGCAATTGATTGGAGAAACTCAATATTCTATTTCTCCGAAGTATCAGCCAGACGGTGTGAGTTCAAAAGAAAAAGCCATTAAATTAGATAATCTGGCACTTAACAGTGAACCTCAATTTTTTGAGTGGGAAATTAATCGAGGGGACAGAACTAAAATGTATACTGAGATTTCATTAACTAAAATTGAATCATCTGGTAAAAAGTATCTACAGGCAATTATCCGGGATATTACAGAACGGAAAAAAACAGAAGCGCAAATAAGACAGCTTTCCTCTGAACTTTTAAAAGCACAAGAAAAGGAGAGGCAAAAAATATCAAAGCACCTGCATGATTCTGTAATGCAAACCCTTACAGCTTCAAAGCTTAATTTTGATGTGTATAAAATGGAGCCTGTAAAACAGAAAAATAGATTGAATCTAGGAATAGAATTCTTAAATAATGCGAGCAATGAATTAAAGGTAATTTATACAAACCTATACCCATCTATTCTTACAGACTTCGGATTTGAAAAAACAATTATATGGTATATTAAAAATTATCTGGAGATTATAGACATAGAAGCAGAGTTTGAATTTAATGTGAGTAAAAAACTAAAACATGATTTTGAGGTGAACCTATTCAGAATATTTCAGGAAATATTTTCAAATATTATAAAACATTCTAAAGCAAAATGTATTAGAATAATTATAGAGCAAAGAAAAAATAGTAGTCTAAATATAAAAGTTTGGGACGATGGTATTGGTATTAGTAAAGATAAAATGAATAATTATAAAAAAGGCTTTGGCCTGAGGGAAATACGGCAAAGGGTATTGGATTTTAATGGGAAAATTGATATTAATTCCGAAGTGAACAAAGGAACTACATTTAATATTAAATTTACAGTTTAATGGATAAAAAATGAATAAAACAAAAATATATCTAACAGATGATCATGCAATTTTACGTGACGGATTAAAGTCTATACTAAATAACATACCAAAATATGAAGTTATCGGAGAATCAGCAGATGGAGAAACAACATTAAAAGAAATTAATAAATTACATCCCGATATCCTGATATTAGATATTTCTTTACCAACAATATCAGGTGTCGAAGTATGCAGGCAGGTCCGAAAATACTATCCGGACGTTAAAATTATTATACTTACACGCCATGATAATGAGGTTTACATAGAACAATTGCTCAAATTCGGAATAGCAGGGTATGTATTAAAAGAAAATGCTGCTAATGATTTGACAAGAGCTATTGAAGCTGCAGAAAAAGGTAATTTATTTTTAAGTCCGGAAATTACAGGCCGCATTGTAACAGGTTATAAAAAAGCAAAAGACAAGAATGAAGATTCAGCTGGAACAACTACTTTAAAATCCCTTACAAACCAGGAAACATCCATATTAAAACTTATTGCAGAAGGAAATTCAAGTAAAGAAATAGCTAGTTTACTCTGCATCTCACCTGCTACAGCAAAGAAACACCGCACAAATATAATGAAAAAACTTGACATTCATAATGTAGCGGACTTAATCGTTTATGCAATTAAAACAGGTATTAAAGAAATATAAACAAAATAAGTATAAATCTGTAATTTTATACATACTGCAAAATACAATTTTTACTTCCAAATAATTTTTAAGATATACCTTAAAAAAGTAAAAAATACACTTCATTATCTTTAAAAATACACCTTTCGGATAATTGTTTTAAATGTAAGAAAAGAACATATTTTAATCATGACTATACGAAAACCGGAAATTAAAGACGCTATGGTTTTAAGGAATTTAGAAATTAAATCCTCAGTTTTAGAAGTAGATTCAATTCATAGTTTTATAAATTACTGCAAATACTCACGCGAAACCAGTCTTATTTTAGAAGAATCAAATAGAATACTGGGATTTATTTTTGGAAGCATAGATTCATCTGAGTCGAATACAATTTTTATTCACCAAATATTTATAGAACCTGAATATAGGAGGAAGGGCCTGGCAACATTTATGCTGTTTAACCTTCTATCACGAATACAAACTAAAAAAATTGATTCATTAAAAACCATAATTTTTATAAATGATACACAATTAGATGCTTTCTATAAATCAATTACTAAAAAACTGGAAACTAAATGCAATGGAATAGTTTTATTGGAAAGTGTTAAAGACAGTAATAATCAAAAAATGGAAGTAATTCAGCTTCATATCGGAAGCTTTGATTTGCTAAATAAAAATAATTAGCAAAAGGATGTGATTAAGATGAGTATGAAAGATGATAAAACAATAGACAAATTATTAAAAACTATCTCCTATAAGATAATTGAATTTGAAGACGGTGATGTAATTTTAATTTCAGAGCTTATAGATGATATCAATAATTTAAAATATTTATTAACGGACAATATTCAAGCTAAAAGTGTATTAAATATTGCACTTAGCGTATTAAATAAGCTTCTTACCAGAAAGGAAATACAAAAGCCAGATATAATACTCACAGACAGTATAGATCTTTTAAGCAAAATTTTAGAAACTTCAGATAAAGCTGATAAAAAGTTAAGGAATTTCTTAGATGCAGAAATAGACACTTTCTTATTTACTTATAAATACTTAAAAGATGAAGAACTCGAAAATAAAAAGCCTGATATAGATAAAGAAAAAATTAGGATAAATGAACTTAAGAATAATTTACAAAATACAATTAATACAGAACCATTTAAAATATTTCTTTCAGAAGCAGAAGAAAAATTAACTTTCGCACAGGACTTTATTCTTCGCCTGGAAAATGATTTAAACAATAAAGAATATCTAAATGAGATTTTCCGCATTTTCCATACTATTAAAGGTGAATGCGGTTTCCTAAAAATTTCAACTATGAGTGAATTAACTCACCATTTAGAAACCCTTCTGGACAATTTAAGAAATAATGAAATAGAAAATAATTCGTCTATTATTGATACGCTCTTAATAGGCATTGATTATTCATTAAATATGATTAAAACATTAAAAGCAGGAAATTTTAATTTATTTACTAAAATAAATACAATCAAATTTAATGAAAAAATCATTTCTACAATAAAAGAAAATAAAATATTTATTGGAGAAATATTAAGCAAATCCGTAAAATTATCAGATAAAGACATTAAAGATATATTAGAAAAACAGAAAGAATTAAATTATTCGAAAAAATTCGGTGAAATAGCTATAGAAAATAACTTAGTATCAGAAAATGATATTTATAAAGCATTAAATAGTCAGAAGAAAATTCATCCAAATAAAAATAAAAAACAGACAAAAACAGATCCAATTATAAAGGTAAGAGCCTCTCAGATTAATTTTCTTGTAGATATGATAGGCGAACTATTAATTGCAGAAAACCAGCTTGACGATAATGATAAAGATATAATTCAGTTAAAGAAAGTTACAAAGGAAATTCAGAATGCTACAATGCAGCTTAGAACAGAAAAAATTAAAAGCTTATTAATAAATATGAAAAGAGTTGTCAGAGATACTGCAAAAGAATTGAATAAAAATATTAATACAATTTTAATTGGTGACGATCTCGAAATAGATAGAAACTTAATAGAATCATTAAATGAACCATTACTGCATATTATAAGAAATTCCGTTGGTCACGGTATTGAAACTGCAGAGGAAAGAATTAAGAAAAATAAAGACCCGGAAGGAGAAATAATAATTAAAGCAGAACGCAAGGGAAATAATATAATTATTTCCGTCAAAGATAACGGCATAGGATTTGATAGAGACGAAATACTAAAAAAGGCTTTAGCCAAATCCTTAATTTCAGAAGTGGATGCTAAAATTCTAACTGAAAAAGAGATATTTGATTTTATTTTTCTGCCTGGATTTTCTACAGCTAAAAAAATAGACAAAGTTTCCGGTAGAGGATTCGGTATGGATATTGTTAAATCTTGTGTAACAAGTTCCAGAGGCAAAGTAGAGCTAAAAAGCAAGAAGGACGAGTTTACAGAAATAAGACTTATTTTTCCCTTAAGTATGGCAATAATTGACGGGATGATAGCAGAAGTAAATGATATGAAAATAATTATACCGGTTTCAAATATTGTTGAATCTATTCATATACAAGATGAAATGATCTCCACTATAAAGAACAAAATAAAAGTATTGAATATACGCCAGGAGATAATTCCAATTGTTAATTTAGCTGAATATTTTAACCTGAACAATAACCATCAATATAACAACTTAATAGCAATTATAATTGAAATAAACGATAAAAAATATGCACTTATTGTAAATAAACTGATAACAAAAAAAGAAATCGTTATTAAACCATTAAGCAGGATATTTAAAGATCTAAATGGAATATCGTCTGGAACAATTCTGCCTGGAGGCAAAATTGGTTTTATTCTGGATATAGATAAAATTATAAGTTTAGAAAAGAAGGCTGTATAATGGAGAATTCGTTCTATTTAAAAGTACATCTTAAAATATCTATCTGTATTTTAATTTTATTTTTAGTTTTATATTTTATTATATACATACTTGCAGATTCATTTATTCTAATATTATATACAGCCATATTTATTTTACTGACTATTAGTTTCTTAACATTTGTTTTTCTTAAAAATAGTAATTACCAGGAAGACATGTCCCTATTTTTAAAGCAGATTTTAAAAATAAATAAACCATTATCTAATTTAAATGAAACGTTATATACTCTGTATAATAATTTCTTAAACAAAGTAACAGGACATTTTGAAAATGGTAATGATATCTTGAAAAACCCTGTTATAAAAAATATTGTTGTTCTATATTCAAAATTAAAAGAAAAGAAAGATTATTTAAATAATATAAATTATAAGGATTATAAAAATATTCATAAATTAATCTCCAATGGTTTTTTTAAAACAACGGAAGATATCTGCACGAATGTTTTAAACTATCAGCATTTAATAAAGGATACAAATGGCGATTTACTTAATGATTTAAATATAGTGTTTAACAGATATGAGAAAAAGGATCTTTTTAATAGCATGATCTTAGAATTTTCAATTCAATCAGATATAATTATAAATTTTCTAAATGCGATAATATCGGATTCTTCAAAAACCGGCGATGATGTGTCCGGCCATATATTAGATATTAGAAAGAAGATAGACATTTTCATCAAAGACATATCTATCTGGAAAGATAATTTTCTGAATGATTCCAGCGATATAAATTTTGACAGGCTAATGCAGACATATGATGTTCAAAAAACTAAGTACTACAATATATCCGGCCATGTAACAAAAAATTATGTTGAAGTATCAAGCACATTAAGTAACTTAACTAAGTTAGTTGAGGACATTTTTGAAAATGTCCACTATATAACTGATATTATAGAATCTATAAATTTACTTTCTATTAATGCATCCATAGAAGCTGCTCGTGCTGGAGAACATGGTAAAGGTTTTAGAAAGATATCTAACGAAATAAAGAGATTATCAAATGATACACAAATATTCGTCGGAAAAATAATTGAAAATATAAAAGAAGCTAAAAATATTTCGGCATTAACAACACATCAATATGAAAAGAATGAAAAAAATATAATAGAAGAGCTATCAAGTTTAGATAATGATGTAAAAGAGTCGTATAACATGCTGGATATATACTATAAGAATTTTAAAAACATGATGCATTCCATGGAAAGTTTAACAGAAGAAATAAATCTTAATATAGATCAGTTTAGCATTATTCTTCAGTATTTCGACATTGAGGGCCAGCAGTTAAATAATTTAACGAAAATAATTAACAACAATGCCAGTAAATACACCAAATCATTGGAAAGTATATCCTATGAGATAAAAAGTGATGAAAAAATAAATATATCTAAGAAATTATTAGAATTCACAAATAATACTATTACTACCAGATTAGAATCTGAAATAGTGGATCGGCTTTATAGTATTTACGGAATAATAAATACAAATGATAAAAAGATGGTGGATAATAATATTGAATTATTTTAAGGAGGAATTATGAAATCATTATTAATAGTAGATGATTCTACAACTATCAGGAATGTATTAAAGACAACCATGCATAATGAATACAGCATACTTGAAGCTGAGAACGGTGAAGTTGCATTAAAAATTGCAGCTGAAAACAAAGTAGATTTATTCTTATTAGATGTGAATATGCCCGTAATGAATGGTATAGCTTTAACTAAAAAGTTAAGAGAACAGGCACAGTATAAGACTACACCTATTATAATACTCACAACAGAAACGAAGCCGGAATTGCGCCAGAATGGCAAAGATGCCGGTGCCAATGGATGGGTAGTAAAACCATGCGAGCCGCAAAAGCTGCTTGGTATTATTCATAAAATGATTGGAAACTAAGTGGTTATTGATCTGTTAGGTATAGATCAATAACTCCTTATAAAAATTTTATTACAGGAGGAAAGAATGGAAATATCCAAACGAAAATCTTTAGCCGGTAAACGTTTTCTTAGTTTTGATTTAGATAGCGAATGTTATTGTATTGAAATACTAAAGGTTAAAGAAATCTTGGGGATGACAGAAGTTACTCCCATACCGCAAACACCGGTATTTATTAAAGGCGTAATAAATCTTAGGGGAAGTATTATACCTATCATTGATTTACGACTTAAATTTGAAATGCCGGAGAAGGATTATATGGACCGGACTTGCATTATAGTCGTAGAGATTGTTTATAAGGAAACAACTTCTTTACTGGGTGTAGTTGTAGATACTATACATGAAGCTATTAGTATTCCCAAAGAAAATATTGCATCCGTTCCATATATAAATGCAAAGATTAAATCCGACTATATTACCGGTATTGCTGAAATTGAGGAGGAAATAAAAATAATCATTGATATCACAAAGATTCTAACAGAGGATGAACTTGTTTTATCACAAGCTCTTAAACATGCAAAATCAGATAAATCTGATGAAACAGTACTCGAAAAAGCAGGAGAAAAATTATGATATTCAGATGTAACACGAAGAAACATTATTTTAGAACAGTGGTTATGCAGAATACTAGTTTAGCCTGCATAAAATTTAATTTCAATAACGCAGAGGAGGAACATTAATATGACTTTAAAAGGAAAATATTTTATTATTTTTGCAATTCTTGGAGTATTTGTAATTGTAATTGGCATTAGTACATTTTTATTATTAAATAATCTAAATGATTTAAATGCAGCCCAGAAAATACGGTACGACTCTTACATGAGAGCGGATGAACTACGACAAAGCTCAGATGATCTAACACGTTTGGCACGTACTTATGTAGTTAGTGGTGATGAAAAGTATGAAAAAATGTACTGGGATGTGTTAGCAATAAGAAATGGTGAAAAACCAAGACCGGAACGTTATGAAGGAATATATTGGGACCTTATGCTTTCATACGGTGACAAACCAAAGGAGGATGGAGAAACCAAAGCTTTAAACGAGATGATGCAGGAATTAGGTTTTACAGAAAAAGAATTCTCGCTTCTGGCAGAAGCACAGGGTAATTCCGATGGTCTTGTAAAGCTTGAAACAATAGCGATGAATGCAATGAAAGGTTTATTTGAAGACAGTAACGGTGAATTTACCATTCAGGATGAGATTAACCAGGAATTGGCTATTCAACTAATGCATAGCCAGGACTATCATACATATAAAGCTGATATAATGAAGCCGATTGATAAGTTCTTCGAGAATCTTGATGAACGTACTGCTAATCAAGTTGAAACATTTATTGATACTGGCAATACATTGTTGATTATTGTTATTTCCTTAATAGTACTATGCTTAGTATTTCTTTTTGTAGGTTTCTTCCTGATTATGAGGACCTCCCGACAGATAGAAAAAGCTACTACTGATATAAATGAATACAGTCAGGTTGTAACTACAGTAGTTGAACAAATCGCAGATACCAGTACATTAATTTCTTCCAAATCAAGTGACCAGGCAGCAAGTTTAGAAGAAACAACATCTTCGATGGAAGAACTGGCAAGCATGGTTACTCAAAATGCTGAAAATTCCAAACAAGCAGCAGTACTTTCTCAAAATTCACAAAATGCCTCAACTGAAGGTTCTAAAGAAATGGATGAATTATTAAAATCCATGCAGGAAATAAATAAAGCATCTGATAAAATCCAAAAGGTCATTAAGGTAATAGAAGATATTTCTTTTCAAACAAATATATTATCCCTTAATGCCGCTGTAGAAGCTGCACGAGCAGGAGAAGCAGGCATGGGTTTTGCCGTAGTTGCAGATGAGGTAAAAAGTCTGGCAAATAGGAGCCAGGAAGCAGCAAAAGAAACGGCTGTTATGATAGAAGATTCAATAAACCGAATAAACAACGGTATAGAAATCTCCAAAAATCTATCGAATTCATTTAACAGGATTTTGGAAAATACAGAGAAAGTAGCAGTAATGTCGAAAGAAGTAGAAGCAGCAAGTATACAACAGGAAAATGGTATAAACCAGGTTAATCAGGCTGTTATCCAACTGGATGAAGGAGTACAAAGTAATGCAAATACTTCGGAAGAATTGGCAAGTTCCGCAGAATCATTAAGGAATCAAGCTCAATTTCTATCAAATTTGAACATCAAGTTAGTAGAAATAGTAACAGGTAAAGATGGAAATAATGGAAGCAATGGAAGTAGTGATTTCAAATCAAACTCAAAGGTTAGTACAACCCCACAGATTAGCATTACAAATACAAAGCAGAATGAAAGAGTTGATCATAATTATTCGAATGCATTAAAACAGCTTCCCAATAAAAAAGAAATTAAACCGGAAGACGTAATTCCTTTTACAAATGACGATGATTTCAAAGACTAATTAAAACAATAAATGAGGCAGGGAGAACTTTTCTGTCTCATTTATATCAAGTTTGATGGGAGATTTAAGGACTAATGACTAATATAATAAATAAACTGGATATCTTTCGAAAATATATATATCAAAATTACGGTATTCAAATAAAGCAGGAAAAGAATTATATGCTGGAAGCAAAGCTGCAAAAGGCGTTAAAAGTAAGCAATTATCAAGACATAAAAAAACTACTAAATGCCGCTGATTACCGGAAAGATGTAAATGATAAAATCATCAGTTCGATTACAACAAATCATACTTTCTTTTTTAGAGAAACAGACCATTTTACATTCTTGGTTAAGGATCTTTTAAAAAACCAGATAAAAAAACCAATAATCTGGTGCGCTGCAAGTGCATCCGGTGAAGAAGTATATTCCATTGCCATAAGTCTTCTGGAAGCAGGTATTACAGATTATTTAATAATTGCTTCTGACATCGATATGAAATCTTTGTTTAAATTAAAAACCGGTAAGTACAGTGAGAATAAAATAAAATTACTTAATTCAATACTTAAAAGAAAATATTTTCGTGAGAAAAAAGATAAGCGGGGTGATGTTTATTATCAGGTAAAAGAGTATTTAAAAAAGAATATTATAATTAAAAGAATAAACCTGATAAATAATCTAAATCTTGAAAAAAATGTTAATTATATATTTTGCCGGAATGTTTTTATTTATTTTGATAATATAAATCAAAAAAAAGTTTTATTGACCTTATTAGCAAATCTAAAAAAGAACGGATGCATTTATCTTGGCCATTCGGAGAATTTATTAACAGTTGGACTGCCAAAGAATTTAAAAATAGTGGCACCATCTGTTTATAGAAAAGGATACGATCTTGTCACTGATTACTAATAAAAAATATTTAGCAGAATGTTATAAATATTACCTGAAACCGGGATATTTATTTGTAAATAAAGAAAGAAGTATTATAAGCACAGTACTTGGTAGTTGTATAAGTA
>SDBV01002064.1_pt1 | contig 30166 bp, 51 predicted proteins | sample 2277081 | NCBI WGS metagenome assembly SDBV01 (sample SAMN10402039, study PRJNA504765) | marine sediment metagenome | isolation source: marine sediment core GS10_PC15, 223 cmbsf | place: Arctic Ocean: Southern Knipovich Ridge | collected 2010
AAGAACGGTGCCGATGCAATCAATATCATAAGGAAGTCTAAAATATCAGTGCCAGATTCTACTCCTGCACAACAGCGCGCGGTTACGGAGATAGTCAAGGGTACAACCCCTGAGAGTATAACGCCAATTTCGAAGATACCAACAGTTGGCGCCGTAGAACCAACCGGCCCACCAACTACCGGCAGAGTAACCCCGGAAGCTGAGATTAAACCACTTACTCCTGAACAGTTGGCAGAAGTTGAAGGGGAGGTAGAGAAAACTTCCGTAGAAATACTTAGAGATAAAATTAACAACATCGGTTCTGGCGAAAAGATAGCAAATAAATTACTCGAGAAGGCATTAGAAAAACGAGACCCAGATTCCATTAAACGAGACCCACTGCAGGCCGCTGGTGATCTATTAAAGGCTGCTGGCTTAGATGAGGCTAACAGGAGAAACGAATTAAATACGCGAGAAATACAACTGCTTAACAGTTTTCTTAGTGAAAAAGTAGCTAATCCGTCCCTAACTCTGACTGAATTTTTAGACAAGAAACAAGAACAACTAACCAGAGATATATCAGGCAAGCCAGCAGGGGAGGGGAAGGTAAGCTTAACCCAAGAAGCGAAGAAATTCAAGACACCGAAAGAGTTTATAGATTCCCAAGAAAGAGTTTTTACGCATGAAACCGATGCCGATTTTACTGAATTTGACATAAACAAAGTTGGCACAGGGCAAGGGCAAGCTTTCTTGGGCAGAGGTATATACCTAAAAGACAAAACAGCGGTATTCTTTGGTAAATTTGGAGAGAACGAAATCAAAGGCTTTTTGATACCAGAAGCTAACATATATGAAGTCAAAGATACGCCTGAAAGTGAATTTAGAGATAATTTTGTTGAATACGCGGTAAGCAAGGGGCTTGATGGTGGATTAGCGGAGCAAAGAAGAAAAGAGGGTCTATCTCTGAATAATTTATTACCAAGGGATATTTTCAAACGAAATCCTGGAATTGTAGATCAGTTGAAGGCAGATGGATTCGACGGTTTATTACAAGGCGGTGAACTGGTAATATATAACGACAAAGTGCTTAAAACAGAACAGCAACTGACAGACATATTCAATAAATCCCAAGCCCCCCCCACAGAGGCCGAGGACTTCGTACCACCAGCAAGACCAGAAGACAGCCTTATTGACGAACGAAGGGGTATACTGGCAGTACCAGCCAACAAGAGAACACCACAACAGATAGGACGCTTGCGAGAGATTGAGAACACTTTAGTTGAGGCAAGGGCAGAGGATTTCCCACCAGCAGATTTGACCGATAAGGCCAGAGCCAAAGAGGTTCGAGATACCACAAAAGCAATACTCGACAATCCAGCTTACCAAGCCATAGCAGAAGGCCAAGAGGCCATACCAGATTTGACAAGTAGAAGTTTCGCAGTGACCAAATCAGAAATGAGCGATATTCAGGCAAGGTTCGAAGGTCGGCCAGAGATATTGAAATTTTTCTCTATACAGGAACCAGGTGGTATATCGACAACTATTGATAAGGTAGGTCAAGAGTTTGGCCTTGAGACATTCGATGAGATTCTGGACGCATTGGAACTGTCAGTCGAGGCTCAAGGCAGAGAGAACATTGTAAGAGATTCGGCATTACAGGAAGCGTTGGAAAGTGGCGACGCCGAACTTGAATTACTTGCCAAGAAACTTGAACTACTCCAAGACGGCGAAGAAGCCAGTGTAGTCAATGCCGAACTCCGTGACCTTGCCGAGTTCCGAGAGATACCACAGGAAATACTCGACGACTTTTTGGTCCAGGCCGAAGGAGAAACCGATGTTCAAAGACGCGCTAAGATTCTTAAAGAGATTGACCGTGAGGCGAAAAAACCCAAACGTAAGGTCAAGAAGCCAGAACAGGAAGCTATCAAAAAGGCTACGGATAGGGCTTTCAAAGAGCAAGTTCCGATATTCGTAGTCGATAAGGGCAATGGTAAGTTTTCAGTTACTAAAACCAGACCGAGAAAGGGTGACTTTACAAGGGTAACGCCGCCAGCCCCAGGGGAATTGACAGGCAAAACAGAGAGGCTGACCGCCGGTCCAACAGCAGAGGAAGTTGCAGAATCCAAGAAACTTAAACAGCAGATTAACATCATCGCAAGAAATAAAGGTTTTACTAAAAAGAAATTCGATCAGATAAAAATAGATACAACCAGCAATGAAGATGGCAAGGGCGGCACTAAGAGATTGACCAGAATGACTATTGAACAACTACGCGACGTACTGAAAGCCATCAAGCGGGCAAGGCCAAAGGTAATAGGTCAAAAAACCGTCATAAAACCAAAGACAGAGCGACAGATCGCAATGCTCCGTGACAATCTCACTAAAGCAAAACTAATGAACGATGAGGAATGGGATAACATTTTAGCCGAGGAAACCGGAGGAAAGCAGCCGAAGTTTATTAGCCAAAAAGCATTCATTACGCAATCACAGGGACGCAAGGTATTAAGCCACATGCACGATTCGGCGGAGAAGTTACGAGCGACTGAATCACTCAATAGGGCAATAGAGGAAAACCCTGATATTGCTATTGAAAATGAGAAGTTGAAACCAACTCCGCAAGTGTTCGGCGCCAAGAATCCAAACAGATTACTAAGTATGCGATACTTCATTCAGAGGATGGCAGATAGAACAGATACGCAATTATATCATGTATGGCAAGATTTAGTATTTACCCACCAGTCACTAACAAGAGAGCGAAGAATAACCCTGAATTCAATGGAGGAAATGCCAGGGTTTACAGATATTGCCAGATCACAGGAGGCAATGCAAAGAGTTAGCGATTACATAGCCAGCCGATCAACACTCAAAGGGCGACCGAAATCGCCAACTGACATAACAAAAGAAGAAATAGCATTAGCAAAAAGAATACAAGGCATCTATAAAAAATATGAGTTCCAAGCAAGAATAGGAAAATTCTTTCAGCACATAGACGACATTAAAAAAATACCACAATATCAACAGGACCCGAAAGCGTTTAACCTTGCAGCAGATACATACAATACACAGGGCCTTGACGCATTACTTGATTATCTAAGAACCCAACCATGGGCGGTCGTAAGCTCTGGATATGAACCGATGGAATCCACGATAAGAGGAATAAGCACACACGAATTACCGCTTGTCGCAGTTCCAAAGACACATATTAAGGAAAGAGGTATAGAATATGCACAGCAAGAGAGAAGCATACTTCAAAGGACCGATTCGTATATGAGGCAAATGGATTTCCTTGCTTTCCTGCAACCTAAGATCAAGTCTTTAGTAAGATCGACTAACGAAGTTCTTGACCAGTTTGAGAAACCCCAAGACATAAGCGGTGCTATGAGTACGTTCCTTGACAACCTGAAAAGGACAAACAACGAAGACGGCTTAGTTGAACAGGCGTTCCGTAAATTCTATTCCCAAGCGATAACGACATTAGTATTAGCCGACCCAATTGTAAAGCCACTGCGAAACTTAGCACAAAACGTTTCGTTCAGTCAAGATAAGAAAGACTTTTTAGACCCAAGAAACAAAAGATTGACAGAGGGCGAAGTAGAATATCTCGAAACATTCGTTCACCAAGACAGGGTAATGATGAGCGATTGGGCTTTCGTTGGAGAGGAACCTTTTGACTTTCCGGTTATAGGCCAGTTCAGGCTCGGTATTGATAAATTAACTAAATGGGTACAACGTCACACACTATACCCAGGCTCGGACAGAATAAACAGGACAGGGAGCTTCTGGGCCAAAATCAATAGAATTAAAAGGGCATTCAACAAAAAACAGTCACTTGCAAAGAAAATGCAAGAGTCAAGATTTTCTGATATGCAAAAGGCAGAGCAAGAATTAGCATTAGGGATATTAGCAAGGGATGGCGTTGATGCAATGGCGAGGTATGTTGCAAAAACCCACACCGACAATACCCACTTCTTATATGCCAGAGAACAGAGAAGTCCAGCAGAACAGACTAAGATCGGCAAAATGGTATTGAACCTTGCACTATTCAAGAGAGCAGCACTTGAAAAAGTTATACTCCAACTCCAAAAAACGGTTGAAACCGGGGCAACTTTCAAACAGAGAAGAAGGGCGGCTAATGTTTTCGTTACCATAGTTGCAAGTTCAATTCTGGTAAACCTACTATATAAAAAACTCACAGGAAAAGAGCGGGGGGCTTATGACTTTATAGACTTTTTGAAATTCGACGCAGGCGGACTTCAATTAGGCGCTGTGGACACCATAACAGATATATACAACAACATGCTTGACGCCGTTGGTGGAGAGGTAAAGGCCCTAAGCGCGTTAGCAATTGCAATACCAAAAGCTGCCGATACATTCATACCTTATTATGACTTAGGGTTAAGATTTATTGAAGCGTATCTCGGAGCAGAGAACATCGACCGCATACCGTTTAGAAAACTTCGGGAATTGATCGATAAAGAATATCAGAGCAGGGGGATTCAGAAAGTCGAACGTAGCCTTATCGAGAAATTGCAATTCGCATTCGCTAAAGGCAAACCAAAAGAAGAAGATTCAAAGTTACCACCCAGAAGATAAGGAGAATTAAAATGTTAAAGAGATTATTGATTTTAGGATTGTTAATTAGTTTTATTGGACCGGCTTTCAGTAGCACCGCAGATAACTACGATCCGGTCGCATTTAACGGCGACGGCTCTACTGTAGAGTTTAATTTTACATGGCCTGTTGGTGAGACTGCCGATGTCAAGGTTATCGTTACAACGATAGCAACCGGAGCGGAGTCCGTGTTGACCGAAACTACTGATTACAGCGTGTCCGCAACAAACAATGATTTCAGTAGCGGAGGCACTGTTACGACGGTAACGACTTATACAAGCGCCTCTAAGATTACGTTAAGGAGAGATACAGATAAAACCCAGGACGCAACTTTTGCAGACACTAAAGTTATAAGGCTTTCCGATCTGGTTGACGGTATGGACAAGCTGACCCGCATGACACAGGAACGAAAAGAAGAATTTGGGAGGGCCTATTATATCCCTGAATCAGATACAAGTGCCGTTGCAGTTCCGAGCGTTGTTGATAGAGCTGGTAAATTCTTTAAATGGGATAGCAGTGGTGACGTAGTTGCAGTTGACGCTTTAGATACCGGAAGTGTAGCTTTTTCAGCTTATGGTGAGACCTTAGTTGACGACGCAGATGCAGGAGCAGCACAGACAACATTATCACTCAAAGACGGAACTGCCCAGCTTGAATTCGCCGACCTGATAACCAATAGCCCTTCAATAGACCCAAGGTATTATGATGCTGTTGGCGATGGCGTTAATGACGATACCGCCGAACTCAATGCGGCGTGGGCGGCGGGTAATGCCGGGCAGACGCTACAACTACCTTTTGGTACTTATCTAATAAGCGCGTCTCTGATACCAAAGGACGGTGTGTCACTCAAAGCCGACGGCGCTACGATAAAACTGGCCGATGCAAGTAACGTCGATATGATCGACTTCGACGCCGGGCAGAGCAATATTACTATCGAAGGGATCACTTTCGATGGCAATAGAGCTAACCAGACTTTCAATGTCAATACGGGGTACGGTATAAATATAACCTCGACGTCGGAACATATTACAATAAAGAATTGCCTGTTCAAAGATATTTCGGCCAGGTGTATTTATTCCGCCGGTGGCTTTCTTGATAAGTATTTGACTATTACAGACAATGATATGATCGACTTTGGCTACGGCGGTATAGCGTTGCTGTTAACAGAAAACGTAATAATAACCGGCAATCATATTGATAATGAAGATATTACAGCGACCAGAGCCGGACACGGTATAAACTCCGTTCTTACAACCGATTTGGTAATAGCTGATAATACTGTTGTGTTGGCGAGCTCCGGTTCGACCTCAGCGAACGCGATAGGGTGCCGGGATGGCAAGCAAGTAGTTATTTCAAACAATACTATCAATGCTAACGATAACTCTGCGATTGCCGGAATTGGGGTTGATTGTGATACGGTCGATTCAGACTATGTGATTGAGGGCAATGATATAACCAATTGCGGCGAGCGGGGTGGTATCGAGATCAACGGCGATTCGGATTTTGAAATAGTAAGTGCGGTTATAAATGATAATGTGATTACGTCATGCCCGGTGCCGGGCATTGCAATTACAGGACTGGGACTCGATAATATAACCGCTTCCGTCAATACAATAAAAGACTGCGGAACCAGTACCGGGTCTATTTACGTCAATGCCGCCGAAGAACTCACTAATATAAATATCATTGGTAATATTGTAAAAGATTCTCTTGCCCGGGGTATATACTTCAATGGCGGGCCGATAGATTCGACGATCATAGGCAATATTATCACCGGTTCGACGAATGCGGGGATTGAGTTAGTTGCCACGTCAGATGATTCTTTCCCAATAAGCGATGTTACCGTATCGAATAATATTTGCATCAACGGTTCGGCCAAGGGCTTTAATATGGCCGGGACCGACTTTTCCGGGATTATTGTTACAAACAACAACTTTTCCGACAATACTACGGCCTCGACAACAAAGGTCAGTGAGAGCGCCGACTTCGAGGATCGCAATATATTCAGTGGCAATCTTGGCCTGGTGGTTGGCGGGATCACTATTACCGATACCGTCGAATTGACCAGTACAAATATTAAGGCCCTTGTCGGCACACCGATAACACTTGTTCCAGCCAGAGGCGCTGACACGGCGATAGAGTTTATATCAGCGGTATTGATACACGATGCAGGCACGGCTTACGTCGAACCGTCGGCGCCCGATGATATGGTTATTGAATACGACACCGGAACCGATCTATCAGCCAGTATTGATGCGACAAACTTCTTGACAGTGACCGACGATGAGATAAGACTGGTCCCCTCGACATTAGCATTGACAGTTGACCTGGTACCTGAGAAAAATGCAGGGATTCAGTTACTAAATACAGGTGGCGATTATACGACAGGGACAGGGACAATGACCATCAAGATAACGTACAGATACTTTGAATTAGGTTTATAAGGAATGACACAATGCAACTTACAGCAGAACAGGCAATACAAATCAAAGAGACGCACGAGACGATGATAAAACTTGCGCCGATGATTAAAGATCACCACAACACTTTGTACGGTAACGGTCAGAAGGGACTCGTAAAAGATCACTTAACATTCAAAACGCAGGTTAAAACGGCACTTACGGTAATATCTGTTGTATTTGCTGTGGCGATAGCAGTAATGAAATTGTTAAAATGACTATAACCGAACAACAACTTTGGGATGAACTGCAAGAAGCCAAAGAAGAAAATCAAGAATTAAGAGACTTTATATTGAGGGATTTGAAACGTGAGAACTGTATTCATAATGGCATTATGTGTGCTTATCTGCGGCTGCACCACTTTCAAAGTTCAAGACCCGCAAGGAAATGTCATAGTTGATTATTCCAGTTTTTTGACTTTTAGAGAAGCAGACTATATTGAGATCAATATTGACCCGAATACCAGTAAGGTTCAGATAGTGGCATGGTATTATGTAAGCGACCCGGAGAAAATAGAAGCCGTTACGCCGTATATGATTATAAAGGCAGGCGAATGAAGATAGGTGCTAAAAAAGCCCAATTAAAAAGATATTGGAAATCCAACAAAAAGAAATGGCTAATTGAGTTTGCAATAGTCTTCTTTAATAGGCCCTCATTCTGGAAGTTCTGGAAACTCGGAAAGTACGTCCATGTTGAGTTTATATTCTCTGACGGGGCGTGTTGCTCGAGTTCCGGCAGAATTGGCTTGAATGGGAAGCCACAAGGGGTCAGATTTGCTTACCTGAACCTTAAACTCGATCATTGGGACATATTTGAGTGCCCGCTGTCCGAGGGCTTAGAATCGAAGCTGAGGGCTTGGTGTGAAAGTAAAGTAGGCAGGCTATATGATTTTCTTGGTATTATAGGATTCAGGATGTTCGGTGTTCAAGACCCCGATAAAGATTATTGCTCGGAATTCCTAAATCACGGACTTGCTTCGATCGGCAAGATGCTATATTCCGCGATGATCGGGCCGAATGATTTTATAGAAAAATGGATAGCTTTAGGCTATAAACAGATTTCTTAGGAGCTTTACATCCTCCTCCTGGCGGTCATTGAAGAAATTCTTTGGCCGCCTCTTGACTTTCAGAATCTATGGGTTATATTGTAATCTGACAGTTGGCAAAATGTTGGCTTAAGGGCAGCCACCATCTAAGGAGTAGAGGCACGCCGCTGGCGCTAAATGCTATTTGCGGTAAAAGTGAGTAGTGATGTACATGCGGATAAACGGAGGTCCTCTTTTGGCGTAATAGCACATTGCCAACTTATTTTCGAAGAGTAGCACAAAATAGGAATATCAAAAATTCTTGCGCAAGAAAGTGAGGTGTCCTATGAAAAGAGGTTAAGAGCCTTGATCTAAAACGGCAATATTGAAAACGAAGGGCCGGGATACCTGTAATAGTTCCGGCCCTTTTTTATAGGTACATCCCCCTAATTTAAAAATAAACTTATTTTGCGCTTTACATTCTGCCGATAGAGTGTATATTGTAATCGAAAGTTAATAGTTTAAAGAGGTTGATCGTGAGAAATCAAATCCAAAGTTTCAAGCATTTAGCAAGTACACCTCCTCCGCTTTCTCACGATCCAGCTTCGGCTGATCACCGGTCCTGTTCCGAGTATGACCCCATCCTGCTCGGACAGGGCCACTATATTGAAAGGTAGGTATAATATGCAGTTGTATGAATTTATCACCCCAAGCGACCCAATAACCTTTTATGCACCCGACATTGACGTTGCAGAAGCTATATCATTGTTTGTCGGGAACGGCAAAGCAGGATTTAGGTCTTTTGATAATATTAAAACACCAAACACAATGACGGTATTTTCGGGCGGTATACAAGGCGAACAGCTTGAAAGATTTAAGAAAGTTATGGATGAGCGGATTGATGAAGTTATCGCGGCAGGAAGAACTTTCGCAGTTTGCAGTAAAAGTTACCGCGAAGAATATGACACCCTCACAGAAAACAGCACGAACACGGAACAAATAGAAAAATGGGATGAGCGACACCGTTCGTCAATGAATAATTGGTGCGGATATGCTCGAAGTCTTAAAATTAAAGTTAGAAGTTAAGTAGAAGCCCAAAAGCGTTAAGCGTCGATACTATAGGAGAAAAGAAAGATGGACATAATGACTTCATTAAAACAAATACTGAAAAATCAGATAACTATACTTTATGGCTTACCTGTTAAAACCACAGAGTTTTTTGAATCTCAAGTAGCGGCGATAAAGGAAACAGAAGAATTGCTTGGGATAAGTAAAACTCACACCCAGCCAGAGCCGGTCGATCTTGACGAGATAGACCCCACCAAGCCTTACAACCCCCTCGACCAGCCTTTAGCCGAAGTTGACGGCCAGGAGAAAAGATTCTAACGTATTTGACTTGGAGATAGAGTAATGAGTAGAGACAGAGCAAAAGAAACTTGGGCAGTTTATCATCGAAAAGATAAAGATTCACCCCTTGAAAAAGCAACAGATAATGCTAACGTCGTCTTTTCGAGTACACCAGACACTAAAAAAATGGGACTGGCATCAGAAGTTGCAGATTTAAGTGGCAGTGTATATATCCAATCAAAAATTGATCGACATACCCGCCTGATTGCCGCCGCACCTGATTTTTTAGAGGCTTGTACGGGCTTTATTGCTGCTTGGCAAAACCAGCGGAATGATGATATAGATATATTTTTCGATAAAATGGTAGAGGCCGTTGCCAAAACAGAAAAGAGTTGAAAATGAATGAAATCGACGAACTAAGAGACGAAAAGTGCCGACAGAACGCAGACGATGATCTAATGTCAGAGGCTTACGCTGAACAGTGTCGGGGTGAAGGCATGGAGAAGTGCCAGAACTGCGCAGAGTTGAGTCACGACGTAGCATGGCGGCCTTACGATATTGTCAAGGGTCAAGTCGATAGTAGTTATATCTGCACTGGCTGCGAACCTGAACACCTCAAGGGTTTCTCAGATGGCGATCCTTACAATATGTTATCAAGATGGTTAGTAAAGCGTAGAAATAAAAAGCAATCACCCTCATCAGAACAGACCAGTAATTAAGGACGGTTAGCTCCCCCACGGATGGCGGCTGGCTGTTAAAAAGTTGATACTAAGCACCGGGCGGTATTAGGCCTCGATTGGTGCCGAGAAGAGCATTACCGCCTATCTTTAAAATAAGAATATAGGACGAGTGGCGTGGTAGCCTGATGTGAAGGTGTATGCACCCTAACTGAAAGAAGCCTGAGGGCAACGATTAAGCCATTGCAGACCAACTGCCTCGTCCTGTATTCTTTAATGAAAGGAAAGAGAAAGTGAAACTAAACAGCAATCAAATTGACATTTTAGACCATACCGTGCATAGGACAGCTAATGGGTTGTTTTGTGGCAACTCTGACGACATGAGGGAATTGGTAGAGCTCGGCCTTATGGTATCGCAGGGAAAAACGGGATTCTGTCCCGATGAATATTTTTGTATAACTGTTACGGGCCAGAAAGCATTAAAAGAAGTGGATAAAATAATAATTGGAACTTGTGTTGATGGAAAAATGGAAACCAGCGAATATAAAGCTAAACGCAAGAGGGATGAAGACAATGCTTAACGCCAAATACTTTGCCTGGCTCGTAACTGGTGTGGTCGTACTTCTTACGATCATGGGATGGATAAAATGAAACGATGTAAAGATTGTTTCATAGTGGCATATTGTAGATTTTATGAAAAACATAAGTTTCACAAAGCTCCTTATGATTGTATTTCACATTTTATAGCGCGTAAAATGGAACGTTGGTATCTTCCGTGGAAATTCTGGAGGCCCAAATGAGCAAAACAGAGCTATGGATAGTATTACTCACTATTCTTACGGCCATGTGGATAGCTAAGATGTTTTGTCCGGGGCAGATATATTTATAGGAGATAAAAACGATGGCAAAGAAGAAAGTCAAGAAGACTGCAAAGGGTAAATCCGGCAAGAAAACAATCAAGCAACCTAAATTCAGAAAAAAAGCGGTCAAGAAAAAGGTTGTTCAGAAAAAGGCAGTAAAACGCAAAAGAACGGCACTGCCGATGAAGGTTCACGGCTTACAGGCTAAGAAACTACAGATCATGGATGAAATACCAATAATGCCGTGTTCAGCAATCTCAAAAGACAGGCAGGGTGCAAGATATTGTCACACACAAGCCGCAAAAGTATATGCAACTTACCGGAAGGCTTGCTCGATGAGAGGATTGACAATAAGGAGGGTCAGCGGTCTCGAAAGCAAAGCAGAGTACCAAGATAATCGTCAGGATCTTGAAGGTAAATGGATCATTCAAATAAGCATATGCTCAAAATATGAGGGTGTGTGGGAAATTCGGGATTCAGAATCAGGCGAATCAGAAACTTTCTGCGGTGCAGGGTATGGTGATAACTATGTTTGGTCGTGTAATAGTGCCCAAACAGTAGCTAAGAAACAAGCCTTACTTGATTACTTTGAAGTCTGTTGGCCGGAACCGGAAGATTATTTAGCTATTGTAAAACAGACCTTCGACGATCTCAACGTGGACAATTTCAAAGATGCTTTCAAAAGAGTCATGCCCGATAAAGTTCGAGCAGCACCGAATGCCGACAAGGTGATTCTTGATTTCTTCGCTTCTTTAGGAATTTAAAGATAAATTTATTTTTTACTTGACGCACAGATTTTGTGAGGTATATTTTATGGTATGGCGTGTGGTAGAAAACAATCAAATAAAGCCAGTCGGAGGCAATCCGGGTGCAAGCCCAAACCGCACGCCAAACTCCGACTGGTCTTCTATTGGGATTGATACCATGAAAAAGATACCACTTACACAGAACAGATTCGCCCTTGTTGATGATGAAGATTTTGAAAGACTGTCAAGGCATAAATGGTGTGCGGTTTGTCATAGCGGGATTTATTATGCCATGAGGGAACAACATCTAAGCGGCAGTGGGAAAAACCGAAAACGCAAGACAATACTAATGCACCGCTTGATAATGAACGCGAAAAAAGAACAGCAAATAGATCATCGAAATGGATCGGGTTTAGACAATAGAAAGCAGAATTTACGATTCTGCACACAATCACAAAATAATATGAACCAAAAACCAAGCCAATCATCGACAAGTAGCCGATTTAAAGGAGTATCATGGAAAAAAGAAAATAAAAAATGGGTAGCTTATATAACAAAAAGCCGGCAGCGACATCATGTTGGATATTTCAATTCAGAGATTGAAGCCGCCGAGGCTTATGATAAAAGGGCCAAGGAGTTATTTGGCGAATTTGCACGAACGAACTTTTAATTAAAGGAGAATGAAAAATGAAGAAAGAACAGTTTATCGAATTGTTGGAGAGTACGGGCCGTGAAGGCATTGACAAGCTGATCGCATGGCTGGACAAAGAGGGGTTTTTCGCTTCCCCGGCCTCTACGAAGTATCACGGCTGCTATGAAGGCGGCCTGATGAATCATTCAGTTGGAGTTTATGAGTTGTTGATAAATCTCAGCGTCAACCCACTCAAACTCGATCAGACAACAAGCCCTGGACAGGACCCATTCAAACTTGAACCTGCAAACCTCATCATTGCCGCATTACTCCATGACGTATGCAAGGTCGGCGCTTACATAGGCACCGAGAAGCCTTACAAGTGGAATAGGCAGCAGCCGAAGGGGCACGCAACCTTGTCGATCCAAAGAATCAGCCAGTTCATAAAGCTCGACGAAATCGAGGAACTGATGATCCGCTACCACATGGGCGTTTACGGCCTCAATGAGTTTTACGAAAAAGGCTCTTGGCAATACAAATCGTCAGCAGAATACCCACTTAGAGGCGATCACAGCAAAGACGACAGCATGACCAAAGAGGAAAGCCAAGCGGCCCGGTACGGTCAATCTCTGGCGAACGCATGGTTTCATAACCCGATATGCAAAGTCCTCTACTTCTGCGATGAACTGGAGACTTTGGGCGAAAAAGCCAAAAACTAACTTTTTACTTAACGCACATAAAAAAACTGAAAGGCAGGTAAGAAATGGAAACAACAGAAAAAATAGTAGAAGTGCTTGACCTTAACGAAGTGCTTGAGCTAATCAATCTCCCGGCGATCCCTGAGCCGGAAGTAGAGTTGAAGGCCAAAGCTAATGAACTCGTCACACAGGCTCTTGACATAGCCAGAGAGCCGTTGACAGACTCGAAGTATGGTACTGCGGTCGATGTCCGGACAACTCTCAAGAAGATCGAGAAGTTTTCGGAGCAAGGAAGGCTTGACAATACCGCCCCTGCGAGGGCGTGGGTTGACAAATTCAACAAGCTATGGAGATCCAAGAGTGATATATTCACGAGTACTCGATTATGTCTGGACAAACGAATCCGCGAGTATGACAACAAGAAGGCGGCAGAGCACGCAGCGGAGCAAAAGAGAATTGCCGATGAAAACCTTGCAGCCGAGAAAGCTAAACAAAAAGAAGAAGAACGCCGAACAAATATCAGTTTAGGTCAGGGCGGCGACGGCTCACACAAACCGGTACCGGAGCCAGTAAGACAGGCGGCACCGGCACCACTATCACTATCGCGGAAAACCAAGTACATTCATCGGGTCGTAGCCACTATTGAGGACCCGACACTGATCCCTGATAGGTTCCTGCGTGATGGTAATGTAATCAACGCAATCAGGGTTGTTGTTCAAAAAGAAGTATCAGCCGAAGCCAAGGGAAAAGGCGGAGCCGGTACGGTATTGCTTGAGCAGTTGACGCAGATCCCGGGCGTATCGTTCAGGAAAGAAAAGAGTATCAGTTCTTAAAAGCTTTTCTGGTAGGTTTGAGCTATGCTATGGATGCAAAATCAAATCTACCCTGCAATTATAAGAGATAGAGTGTCAGAGTATCATAATTTTGGGAAAGAATAGTGAGTAATGTTTTATTAACTTTTTTAAGGAGCCAAATTATGGCGAAGAAAGGTGTAGGTCATAGTAGACCGGGGTCAAGTTCGACCCGTAAGGTTTCCAGAGGCCCAAACAAAGGCGACACAGTACAGTTCAAGGCTAATAGCCCCGGAACACAGAACCCAGGCAAACAAGTGCCTCGGCGTGTCGTTAAGGATGTAGGGACGAGGAACACAGCAACGTCTCTACCAAAAGGGAAAAAGAAATAGTGAAAAGTGTTTTTCCTGATTACTTTGAATCCGAACTCAAAGAGAAGATTGAGGCTACATTGCTCTTTTTGCAAGAACATAGACCAAGTAGCACCGAATCTCCTCTTTGGGTCGGATTCTCTGGCGGCAAAGATTCCATTGTACTCAAAGATATTATAAGAAAATCTAAGGTTAGAGCAGAACTTCATTACTCACTAACAACAATCGACCCCCCTGAATTAGTGAAATTTATTCAACAAGTTCATAGTGAAGTGATTTGGGACAGGCCCAAAAAGCCTTTTATGGTAGCGATGAGTGAACGTGGCTTGCCAATGAGACCGCATGGTCGATGGTGCTGCCAAGAATATAAAGAATCAGGCCCTAACAGCACAAGTAAATGTAGATTAGTAGCTCTTGGCATACGTTGGGCTGAATCAAATGACAGGAAAAAGAGGTTGAAAGAGGAACAGTGTTACCGGGTAAAAACAAAGCGGATGATACACCCGATTATAGAATGGTCAGACGGCGAAATATGGGCCTATATACGAAAAAACGAAATACCTTACTGTAGTTTGTACGATGAAGGTTTTAAGAGACTTGGTTGTGTTGGGTGTCCGTTTGCAAGCCAGGAGAATCGTGATAGAGAATTTGCACGATGGCCTAAGTTTGCCAAAGTATATAGGATCTTTATTCGGCGGTTATGGGAAAGAAATAAAGAGAAAGAATGGGCTAAGCGGTTCAATGATGGCGACGATCTTGCTACTGCATGGATGACAAAAATAAACCCATTCCCTCCAAAGACATTAAGGGAACTACAAGAAGCCGATGAAAAGAACGGGCAAAATTGGTTATTTCAAGGATAGAATTCGTGTTAGCAATACAAAGAAGAATTGAAACTCTATGTAGCAAGCTTGCAAGCAAGTCATACTGTGAATTTTGCGGCAACACATTAGGCGATATGGCGGTACATCATCCTTTTGGCCGGAAGGTGAGTTGGCGAATCAAGTATAACCCGCTTTGCCTGATAAATCTTGACGAGGATCATCACTTGGAATTTGGAAATTACGCCGACGAGGACAAACGGCTTGAATTGATCCTGAAAGTGTCTCGCGGCGACGAGGAACGCAAGGAAGCACTTTTGAAAGCTCATATGACTTGGAAACAGAACCGCAGCGAGAAGCCGCCCTGGAGGGAAATACTGGTTAATCTGTTGGAGTATGAAAGAGAACGCGGGTATGCATGGATGGACGATATAGCATAATGGCAAAATATAGAGACAAATCAAACTGTAAAGATGAACCTCGGATAATGAGAACAATAAGGGGTGAGAGTGCCAAAGACCGTCATTACAGGCGGCTACAGACAAACAAAGAACACCAAGACAAATTCAAAGCTTGGGCCGAAGCTGACAAGAATATCGAATATAGGATTTTGAATAATGGCGAACACTGGCAAGTAAAAACAGCCGGAAAGCAATTTGACTGGTGGCCCCGGTCAGCAAAACTCATTATTGATTGTCAGTGGAAAAAAGGGATTCACTGTCACGACTACACGCAGTTCATAAAAGTAATCGAAGAAAAGATATGACGGATAGAATAATCACATTATGGATACCAGGCAGGCCAGCACCGAGCGGCAGTTTGACCGGGTTTGTGAACCAAATATCCGGCAAGGTTAATATGACCCCTGCTTCAAAGTATAAAAAGCCGTGGATGGACTCTGTGCGATGGGCGTGGATACAATCAGATTATTATAGACAATTCTTTGCTTTTGAAGGGCCTGTAAGGATGGATACGGTTTTCTATCGTGTACGCCTAAAGGGCCATTACGGCAAGACGGGTTTAAATAAGGCTGGAAGAACAACGCCATATCCGATTACCACCCCGGACCTGTCAAAACTTCTACGATCAACTGAGGACGCCTTGACGGGCTACGCTTACAAGGATGATGCGCAGATCGTAGAACACCATAGTTACAAAAAGTGGGGCGATGAAAGTGGATGTGAAATATCTATTCAGGAACTAATAATTAAATAACCCTTGACACTCATGCAAAAGGAAGGTATATTGTAAGTATATGGCAAAGTTGACAACGATAAAAACCCATATTGAGTTTCTTAGCGGTAGCAAGAGCCCACCTCTCGTCGTTGTCAGGTTTGCCCTCTTGTTATCGCTTTTTTTATGAAAGGCAGGTGAAGTATGGACAAGGAAAAAGAAAAACAAGGTGCTATTGAAGCTGTATTAGAGGATTCTATTCGCTTCGGTGCAGCAATAGGAAGTTGGCTTGACTGTGACGGTTTTGTACGATGGCATCAACGAGGAGGTGCTGGTTGCGTCAAGGCCATCAAGGAAGCTGCTGCGTTGGAGATAAAAAGCAAATTGCGTGAGATTGAAAACAATCTATGTCATGGTTGTGGTCGTCAAAAAGAAAACCATGAATCGCCCAAGCTGAACCCCTAAAACAATGAGGCAAGAATGCCAGGATGGATAAAACTCAAACGATCTGAGGAAGCTATGGAGTTGATACAAAACGCAAACGCTTTTGCTTTATTGACGCTGATCGCTTTCAGAGCAAGGCGAACCGATGGCTTTGGTTTGCTTGAGAATCAGGCGTTGATCGGAGACTACAAGAAAGTGGGCCTAACCAGGCAAGAATACAGAACTGCCCTACAAAAGCTGGAAAAGTGGCATTTTGTAACCATCAAAGCAACCAACAAAGGCACAGTAGCAACCTTATGTGATAAAAGGATTTACGACATTAACATAGATGGCAACAACCAACAAGATAACCAGACAGCAACCAACAAGCAACCAACAAGCAACCAACAAGCAACCACTAATAAGAATGTAAAGAAAGTTAAGAAAGTTAAGAAGGTTAAGAAAGAAAAGAAGAAGTGTCTCAAATTTGTATATTTGACGGAGGAAGAATACAAAAAGCTACTCAGCAAATTCGGCAAAGATGGAACAATAAAATGGATTGCTGATCTTGACGGACATATCGGATCTAAGGGAGCAAAGTATAATTCTCATTATTTAACGATCTTGAATTGGGCCAGGAAGAAAGAGGAAAAGAAGCCGAAGCCAAAATGTCAGGTATGCGGAAAAAGACCAGCGACAACAAAAGCCAAAATCAAAATACAGACCCCAAAAACAGGAACTCTCAAAAAGTCTGGAAGAAGGTTTGATTGTAAATACGAAACCACCGAAATGCTGAAACTTGTATGTGATAAGTGCTATGATGAAAGTAAAAGGAGTTGATAATGGATACAGTATCAATATTAAATAAAAAACAAAGCTGTGGCCATTGGGTTTCAGAGCAGGTTTGCTCCTTGACCGATGGCTTATGCCCGATATGCCTCCAAGTCTCCCTCACGGCCTCACAGGAGAAGGTGAAGGGGCTGAGAGAAGCGTTGAAAACAATTGTTAAGCATGACGATTGTGGAGTAGATTGTGACACTTATAATTGCAATTGTTTAACAGTTGTCCAAGAAATAGCCGAGCAAGCACTGGAGGATAAGTAAGATGAGTGAAAAAAACGGAACGGCTCAAAATGAGTATATGCACGAAAGTCTCCAAAAGGATGCAGTTAAATATGACTTACCATCTGAGGAGATAATACAAGCCCTTGCACAGGATAACGCCGACCTCCAAGCCCAACTGCACGCCCTCCGCTGGCGGCCTGTGAGTGAGCCACCAGAGAAAGAAGGACAATATTGGTTTATGTACGGAACAACAGGGTATGCTTATTCAGGTTACTATGAGCCTAAATATAAAAAATGGCAAATCTTTGACCCTTGTGGGGGCTATTCAGACGTAGATATAAAAAGCCCACCTTCTCACTGGATGCCCATACCAGAACTACTGGAGGCTACTGACAATGAATGATAAAGAGTGCCCTCTTTGCTTTGGCAAAGGTAGGCGAATAGGAACAGATTATAATAGAGATGGTTCAACTCTTGATGTAATAGTAACATGCTATAAATGTAATGGAAGTGGGCGAGTAAAAAAGAAACCAAACAAAGATAAGCCGGAGGCCCAAGATGAAGCCAAGCTGTAAGAGTTGTACACATAGACATATAGTGAAGTATTATCTTAATTGGAAGTTGTCGGGCTATGGCTATGGTTGTGATTTACAAGAAGGATGGAGTTCGTTAATATTGTGTAAAAAGCATAAATTCAAATGGTACATAAGACTATGGCACAATGAATGGTTCAGGCTTTTCGGCTCTGCAATTATCGTAGGAATAATAGTTAGTGAGATAATAAAATGGTTTAGGAGATAGTAATGAAAGCTCGCGGTAAATGTGTAATATGTGATAAGAAGCGGACAACGCACAGAGAGGAAATATGGGGTCCATGCGAAACCAAGTTACATGAAGAAGTTGTTTGTTTAGAATGTGAAAACTCTTTAGCAGAAGAAACCCCAGAACCCTAACAAGGAGATAGTAATATGGAAAAGGCCCTGATGATACTCGTGCCAATATTTACTTGTATTACACTTATAAGTAAGTGGCATCGCTCAAGTTCTCATGAAAAACACAGGTGGTTTGGTTTCATCCTACAGGCAATTCCTATTGCATTTTGGTTGTTTTATTTCATAGTGACTAAACAATTTTGGATATGTATCTTGACAATATCGAATGCTTTTTTTGTAATAAGAGGCGTGCTTAATAACACCCAAAATACAAGACCAGAACCCTAAAAGGAGAAAGACATGAGCGAGAAAATAGAGCATGTTGGATTATGGGCAGAAAGGCTGCCGTACTCGTACAATATACCTGAAAAGGTATTTGCCGAAGCCTGGCAGAAAGAAAACGAACTCGATTCTTGTACGAGGCCGATACTTAATTCCCTGATGAATAAAATGAAATCAGATTTTATGCAAATCACACAAAGAGACGCACTTGTAGCTGCAACAGTTATTCAATGGTTAGGTTCTAATGTAGGCAACTGTTTTGTGAAAGAGTGTCATAAAAAGATAGAATTACATTTTAAGGAGCCTAACAATGCGTAAGATCGGAATACTAATGACCCCTGAAAACCGTGCCAAGTGCAGGGCTGTACCGTTATTGAAGACGCAGACGCGCAGGGTTATTAAGCGACAGCCGGGCAATGTCGGCGGTTGCTATCATAGACCAGACGGTTTATTTATTTGGACACATTTACCAGTAGGTATTGGGTGTGGTGTTGGCTTGCCATTTAAATCCCACTACGCCGTGGGCGACCACCTGTACCTTAAAGAGCCGTATCAGATCGATTCTGAACTTGGCAACGGGTGGATGCTTGGGAAGTATCTTGATGACAAAAAAGAGTTTGAAATGGAGCTAAACGCGGCTGAATGGAACAAGTGGGCTGAACGTAGAAAACCTTGGATGAAAACCTCCTCCCTATTCATGTACAAGAGCCTTGCCCGTAAATGGTTCCTGGTAAATCGAGTTTGGGTGGAGAGGGTGCAGGATATAAGCGTAGAAGACTGTCATGCCGAAGGCGGACCTTACGGTGACGCAAGAGATTGGACATGGTTCTGTATGCTGTGGAATGAAATCAATGAGAAAAAAGGCTATGGATGGGACGTTAATCCGTGGGTGTTCTGTTATGAATTTGAAATAATCAAGGAGAAGCTATGAGTTACCTTGAAAAAGCGATAGCAATATCAACCGCTGCCGAAAATTGCGAAAGTGATAATTGGGGTGATTGGGTTAATTTATGTGGTGAAGCTGATAGGGAAATAGCCAAATTACAAGCCCAACTCGAAGCCATCAGGAAAAAAGACAGTACCCGAAAGAATAATTGATATGAAAAAGTGTAAACATAAAAAACTGGCATTAGTAACCGGCCAAATCGACAATTTAACACCAGACCAGGAACCTTATGTATCGGGCGAGTTTGAAAAAATGGATGAGATATTTACAACTATCCCATTTATTGGCCATTGGTGTCCGAAATGCGAACAGTTGAATGATATTACTTTGTATGAATAGAGGATAATTGATGAGTACAGACAACCAACTACGCTCGAATGAAAAATACCGGTGTAAATTCATGGAAGTGATAAACGGGTATGGATTTGGCCTCGGCGATATAGGTCACAAGGTGGGTGTGCATAATATCAATCTCAAGATAATCAAGAAACTAAAACCATTGAGTTCAAAGGATAATTGATGTTAAGTAAAAGAGCAAAGAACACGATAAAAAAAATGGGTAAAAACTGGCGTACTGGCATGAAACTTGGAGGCTGGAGTTGGGCAGGTGGTTTCTCGTTAGTGTCGCCAGAAGATATAAAAGAGAGTTTCAATCAAGCGAAAAAAGATGGATTTATAAAAAATGTAGGCACAAGAACTCTTAACGAGATACTTGCGTTTCATAAGCTCTTAAATGAATTGTGGGAATGATGCCGAAAGGATAATTGATGAAAGCAATATCTATTAAACAGCCGTGGGCGTGGGCAATTGCCTCTGGCTTCAAGACAATTGAAACGAGGACATGGCCAACTAATTACCGAGGTGAATTACTAATTGTGTCCAGCTTGAAACCTGACAAAGAAATGATGGACTGGTTTATTGCCCAAACAGGAAAGCATATTAGAGAACAAATGGAGTACGGCAAGGCTATTGCAACAGCCAATTTAGCTGATTGCCGACTTATGACAGAAGCAGACCAAGATGCTGCATTATGCGATATTTATCCTCATGCCTTTGCGTGGATATTTGAAAGCGTGCAACCTATCACGCCGTTCGCAGTGAAGGGACGATTAGGAATTTATGAAGTTGATTTTGAGATGCCGGAAAGGATAATTGATGTGTAGTAGTACCGCAGTAGGCGGAAAAGGCTTTTAAGGTTTTGATGGGAAATATTTGAAAGGTAAACTATGAAAACGAGGATAAATTGGGGTTTGATATTGGTTACGATGCTTTGTATAGCATTTTGGATTGGAGTGTGCCTGCTGCTGACCGGATGCGAACAGCGGGTCCTGGGGACCACCGATGGCCGGACGGTATGGATTGATACCGAAGCGATTGAGGCTCGCGGGCTGGATCCCGATAAGATAGCCCTACACGAAGCCGGGCATATATCAGGGTACGATCACTGTTCGGACAGGCGGTGCCTTATGTACTTTGAGGCTGGACCTGCCAGGACCGAGCTTTGCGGCAACTGCCGGCCTGATACTTTTATTTGGTTAAAAAAGACGTGGGGGCTTTGAATTGGAGACTGAAAATGAATAAAACAGCATGGTACAAAGAATTTGACCGCAACGATCCTTGGGTTAGGGCTGTAATAGCAGCTTTACGCCTAAGCCAAGAGACTAAAGGGCACTCACAGATCGGCGCTGAATATGACAAAAAGCCATATTTTGAGAAGAAATAACAAAAAGAGACTTGACAACCAACAAATAAGTAGTACATTTTAATAATAGCTTGCGTAGAAACTGGCTAAAATCGACGGAAACTGATTATGAATGGATTCCAAAGTTCTACGCGAGCATTATGCTTGACTGAGGTCGAGGCGGTATTACCTACCGTCCCGGCCTCGTTTATTGGGGGTGAGTAATGGATACACAGGCAGAATGCGTAAAACATGACAAAGTAATCTGGACTTGTAGCTGTGGAAATAAGAATATTTCGGGCAATACTGTCACGAGCAGAAAATGTTCTTGCGGACGCTGGATGGAGTGGAGTTATCCCGATGGTGACGCATAATGGCTAATACACCTGACTACAGCAAACCTCTAAAAAACGCAAAGTACGAGCGGTTCTGCCAAGAGTATATTGTTGACAATAATGGCAAAAAAGCAGCGATCAGAGCGAAATACAGCAAGAAAACAGCAGAGGTTCAAGCTTCGCAACTCTTAAGAATACTTAAGGTTAAAGGTAGAGTTAAGTACCTTCAAGCTAAATTGTCTGAAAAGACGGGTATTACCGCAGAAATGGTGATCGAGGAATACGCCAAGATCGCCATGTCTAATATGAACAAATACGCATCTTTTGGGCCTGATGGGGTCGTTTTGAAAGATTCATCGGAGTTGTCGGATGAAGATTTTGCATTAATCTCGGAGGTTTCAGAGACGAGGGGCAAGACAGGGAGTCGGATCAGCTTTAAGTTACATTCCAAAACTACGGCCCTTGACGCATTAGGCAGGCACTTAGGCATATTTGAAAAAGATAATACCCAAAGAGCTTTCATCTTAGAGATAAAATGATAAAGAACGGCAAACAATTTAAGTTTAAGCCTTTTCAAAAGAGGTTTATCAACAGTACGGCAAGGTTTCCTTGCTTTAAAGCTGGCTGGGGGACCGGGAAGACGACTTGTGGAATTATCAAAGGCTTAATACTTTCGGATGCGTACAAGAATAACCTGGGTTTGATTGTTCGAAAGAAATACACAGACCTACGAGATTCGACATTAAAAGACTTTGAACTATATACAGGCTTACACGTCCCACAATCGACTAAAGAAGTAACGATAGGGCAAGGGTCAAAGGTTATGTTTAGGCACGGAGACGAACTGTCAGGCCTGCAAAATGTAAACTTAGGATGGGCTTATATCGAGCAAACAGAAGAATTTGAAACAGACGAGCAGTTTATGTTGTTACGAGGCCGGTTAAGGAGACAGTTAATTTTAGCGGATCACTGGAAAAACAAACAAAGCACCGAGTACCCGGAACTAATAGAGTACATAAAACATAATCAATTAAGGCAAATAATGGTTATTGCTAATGCAAACGGGCATAATTGGGTTTACCAGAAATGGGTTAAGGGATTCACAGATGCGGCCTAAAGCTAAGACAAATCCTGACTATGAATTATTCACGGCGACATCATTTGATAATTGGGAGAATTTACCGCCTGACTTTATAGCAGATTTAAAGAAGATGGAAGTAGAATCACCACGGAAATACAACCGGTTTGTGATGAACAGTGATGAGGATTACGATCTTGAGGGTGCATTCTATGCAAGGTTGATGTCAGACGCATTGAAGCAAGGACGCGTTGACTTAGATATATTATTTGAGCCAACCGCCAAAGTTTATACTTTTTGGGATTTAGGTATCAGGGCAAGCGACACAACAGTTATATGGTTTGTTCAATTCATAATGAACGAGGTTTGGTTAATAGATTACTATGAGAACTTCGGCGAAGGGGTAGAGCATTACGCCGCCAGGCTAAGGCAACACAACTACAGCTATGGATGCCACTACTTGCCCCATGATGGCAAACAAAGGATGCAGGGCCGAAGCATAGAATCAAGACATGAGATATTAGAAGAATTAACCAGCGACCCCGTTGCAATAGTCATACCACATAGCGTTGAAGAGCGAATACAACTTACTCGGTCATTGATACCATCTTGTCGGTTTAGCTCGAAATGCGAGCGTGGAGTCGACTGCTTGAATCATTATAAAAAGAAAAAGAACGAAATACTTAGCACCGAAGCAAAGCCTGTATTTGCACCACAGCCATTACACGACTGGTCAAGCAACGGAGCAGATGGGTTTGGTGTCATCTCAATCGTACGGCGATACATGGAGATAGATGGCGAGTATTTAGGACAGCCAACCCCGACATCGTTCGCACAAAACCATCCATTAAAGCGGGACCAGATAGCGAATTTATTGAATGTGTAAGGAGTAACGATGACTGAGGAAGAAAATAAAATATTCTCATTCGACAAAAATGAGTTTTTCTCCCAACTCGGCACAGCGATCAGGAAAGGGTTTGAGTGGATTTTAGTAGCCTTAATTTTTGCATGGGTTTTTAAAGGATTCGGTTTTTAATAGGAGTAATGATATGTCAAGCGGCGGCGGAAAAGCACCAAGACTACCTGAACCTGTACCAAATCCGGTAGAGGTCGATATAAAGAAAGCTCAATCAGATATATCTAAGCGATTAAAGAGATCGAGAGGGCGCAACCAGAGCACCGCAGCGGGATTCTTAACGACGCCTCCGATTGTAAGTGACTTAGCATTAGCCGATGTTTTAGGATAAGGATAAAATATGTCTAATAGAGTTCAAAAGTGGATTTACAATAAAGGTGGTTATTTTTGGTTTCTTGGATGGTCTCATAAATTAGCAAAAAGAGAAGGAAATCATTATTGGAAAGGTGTTCGGTGGCGATGGCTTGTAAAAGTTCTAAGGATAATTACTGGTTGCAAATTTAGCTACTGGAAAGATTTGAATGTTTGACCTAAGCAAAAAAACAGATTCAGAGAAAGTAAAGTTCATAATGAATCTGCACTCACACTTAAAGCATGAGCGGTTGATCTATGAGCCTTTAATGGAAGCCATCGAGCGGATATTTACGCCTCGAAGCTATAAGTTATTGAAGGACGGGGCCAAAGAGAACCACGGTTCGGCTACATATACCGGTATACCTGAAACTGCCAAGAATAAATTTGTGAGGGGTACGACAGGATACCTGGTCAGCCGTCAGCCGTGGTGGTTAAGGATGACAATAGCAGATCAAGAGCTCACCGCCGACGACGATGTAAAGAATTTCCTCGACAATTACAACGAGCAATTAAAGTTCTCATTCAACAAGTCCACATTCTACGAGGCATTACCACACTGTATCGAGGATGGCGTAACGACCGGGCCGGGGATATTAGTTCCTGAATACAATATAGCCGAACACAAGGTTTACTATAAGCCCAAGAGTCATTGGCAGACTTGGACAGTTGACGACGATTGGGGCAATGCTGTAGGGTATCACGAAGAACTTGAACTAACAGCGGTTGATGCTTTGAATAAATTCGGTAAGGAAAAACTACCTGCTAAAATACTTGCAGCAGCCGAAGGGCGCAGAGGCAAGCCGTTCAATAAATTCAAATTCATTTATGCGATCTATAAGAATCCGAACAGTGACCCCAATAGTGTACGCTCAGAAGACATGCCCTATATCGGCTATTACGTCAGTCTTTCAGGTGGCAAGGGTACTCAGGGTGCATTGATTGAAGAACTCGGACGGCCTTGGTTTGTAATAGTATTACGGATGAATAAGATACACGGCCTCACATATAACACTCACAGGACGCTTGCAGCGGAGGCATTGACAGACAGTAAGATCACAAATAGTTTAGGCAAAGCTAAACTTAACGCAGCTCATAAGTCTGTTGACCCTCCACTGTGGGGGCCTAAGACTATGCAGGACAAGGTTAATCGGAACGCTGGCGGATATACAGCGGTTTCAGATACCGAGCGGGGTCAGATTCAAGCATTAGTAGAACGAATCAACTGGCCTATTTCAGACGCAGAACAGACCGAACGCAATAGAGTCATCGAGGATAAGTTCTTTGTTCGATTCTTTGAACTGTTGAGCCAGGAGGATTTACCACAAATAACAGCGTTCCAGGCTTCTTTAATGGCAGGTGAGAAAGCGATCCTTATGGGGCCTATCACCGAACCGATTGAAGAAGATGTACTAACTCCAGCCGTTGATATACAAGCACAGGTGGAAACAGACGCGCTCTTAATGCCAGACCCGCCGGCTATACTGTTTGACAGAGTACAAGAGGCTGTGGAGCTACTCACGGAGTTTGACGGGCCGTTGGTGCAGTTACGCAGGAATCTATTATCAAGCAAGGGTACACTGACTGGCCTTGGTGTACTCGGTGAAGTATTGAGATTATTCCCAAGTGCAGCCCGTAAGGTCAAAGACCTTGAAATTGTGGAAGATGTGTCTGTCGAATCAGGAGCAAAACAGAGTTGGTTTAGATCGGACCCAGAAATGATCGAACTTGATGAAGCCATCCAAGCCAAGGCGGAAGAAGAAGCCAGACAGCAGGGATTACTTGAAGCGGCAAAGGCGGCGCCGGGCGTGTCCGGGCCGGTTGATAAAGAAAGTATATTGGCTAAAGCAGGGGAGATATTAGGATGAGAGCAGTTGTATATTTAACGGACACACACAGTATTGACATAACAGACATTTACAAGATTGCGGTAAATGATATAGTTAGAAAAGTATCTTTTTATAGGAATGGAAAAACTGTAGAGTTAGTCGCGGAATTTTACTTTGATAATATAGCCGGATGGACGATGGATATTTAAAAAGGAGATATTAGGATGAGAGAAATAACAAACAAAATAATCGTAATACTTGTAGCAGTGGTTATCGGCATAGGTACTATAGCTGGGATGCACTGTATTTTAACTACTGATTCCGGCAAAAATTTGGTTGCGGCATGGGAAAGAGGCGTTAAGGCCGGGCGGAAAGCAGAAAGAAGTATTACAGAATTGAAATATCGTTGGGGGTACGATGAAGGGTATAAATCTGGTAAAGCGGGCGGTTCGGCTATACCGGTATGTGATTGGAAAGACGTTTTTGATGTTGATTGTGCGTGCGGCAACCACCTACACAGTGAACCGGTTGACCTAAATAGCTATAAGGTCGAGTGTGCTACTTGTGGTAAAGTATATGAGAATAATTGGAAAGAAGGATATTGGTCAAGTAATCAAGGGTTTCCAGGAGATTTATAATGCTGTACTTTGAGTGTGAAGCAGATAAAACAATGCCAAACGGTGAAGTTCTTTTGAAATTTCCAGAAAAGTACAAACACCTGAATATTAAAATCACAAATGTATCAACCTGTGATAACGTCCAAAAAAGTAATATAGTCAAGAAACAAGGAGATTTATAATGCCCAAACACACACAAGCAAAGCGAAGTAAGAACCGTAAAAGGGCCGCCAAGAAAGGCAAAAAGAAATGATAGGTTGGCGAGGCTTACAACGTCTATACTTAAACTTAACAGCGCCAGACGGGGCCAGCTTGAATTGGTCCTGGCAGCGGTGTCGTAGGGCTTTTCTAAAGAAGGTAGGTAAGGTCTGTGTATGTTGCGGTACAAAGAAAAAGGTAGAGGTTCACCATAAGATACCCCGGCATATCAGGCCGGACCTTACACTCGATCACAGGAACTTAATAGCTTTATGTGGTGGTGGTAGAGGTTGTCATTTTCACATTGGCCACTTGAACTCATATTTTACATACAACGAGACTGTCCAAGATGTTTGTTTTTATGTCCATGAACACAGTGTTTTAAAGGAGAATAAATAATGCCAATTACAACAGTAGGTGACGTGGTAAGTGTATTCGAGGATGGCGAGCGGTATTACGGATCTGTCATTAAGGTACACCTAAAGGAATGTGAGATATTTTTCTATGACGGCGACGAAGGAGTCTATGGCTATGAAGAATTAGCCGAGTACAAGATTTCGTGTGAAGGAGAACTTCGCAAGTATGTAAGGCGGCTCGGTGGATTCTGTCAGGGTGTAACGGAAGATCAAAAGAAACGAGCAAGGCAGATGCTAAAAAATCTCGGACGGACCGAGTTGTCGTGGGATAAAACAATAATCCCGTTCCATAGCGAAATGAGAACGAAAGCTTAACAATAATCTTAAAGCAGGAAAGGACACAAAATGGCTGAAACAGTAAAGCAGTTAAAGGCAGAACTTGCACAGGAGAAAGCAACCTCTAACGCACTCAAAGAAAGTCTTGACAGGGCGGGCGGTAACAAGATACCGACAGCCGAGAGTTTGAAGAAAAAGAAATCGGGTGTTCAGCTAACCAGGCAGCAGTCTTTGCGCGTTGACCTCGAAGTCGCTTTGGGTATGGGTAAGACTAAGATCGGTGTCATAATCTCAAGCCTCAAGGACATGATCGAAGACGGACTTGACCCACAAGAAGAAATGGCGGCGGGTAATGCGCCGGAGCTAAGATACTTAGTAGCCCTTGAGTTTGAACTTCGCAAGTACGTCAAGCGTGGCAAGCGAAAAGAGCGGACCGAAAAAGGTATCGGCGCCAGAATGAAAAAGATCAAAGGCGGATATTGTAAGGGTCTATCAAAACAGTTCAAAGAATTCGCCAAGATGTTGCTTGAGTTAATGGGCAGAGACATCAAAAAGCCTAAGTGGGATGAACGGATCCCGGTTCCGGGGCATAAGCGATTGGATGTAAATGGCTGAGTGGTATGATAAAACCGAAGGCTTTGACGCGAAAGAGGCGCAATATCTTCTATTAGCGTATAGAAATACGCTCTGTAAGACCGATGAAGGTCAACAGGTTTTGTGTCACCTAAAGACTATGCTTGAAAACTTTGGCGATAACCCAACGGAGAAATTAGTTGCAAGGAAACTGTTTGACGTTATTTTGAACAATTGCGGCATAACTGATAACATGAAGATAGTTAAAGCCTTGTCAGGAGTAGCAGAAAGTTTTAATATACCAGAAACAAAAGCAGAAAACCTATTGGAGACAGACTAATGGCAGAAGCAGATTTAAGTATCGATGATGATGGTGGCGGCGAAACAGTCACCTTGATTGACGGTGAAGGGAATTTTACCCCAGATTTCACTAAGGCATTGCCGGGGTATCTTGGCAAGGAAACTCTTACAAAGGACGATGGCAGTCCTATTAAGATGTTCGAGAATACACCCAGTATCGGATCACTGGTCAAACTGGCCTATGGTGCTAAGACGGACTTAGGTAAGAAGATGGAGAATGCTATCCAGAAGCCAGCCGAAGGCGCAGGGGACGATGTTATTGCTAAGTACATGGCAGAACTCGACACAGCCAGGGGCGTACCTTCCGAAGCCCAAAACTACGAATTCCCGTTCTCTGAGGGTCAGACCGAGGAGGATACATACACCGAAGATGAGATAACGGCGTATAAGGAATTTGCAAAGGAGCACAGTTTTCCCGCAGAAACATTCAGCGAATTCGTTCTACTGAATCGACAGTTTACCCAACAAAAGACAGCAAACGCATTGCAGAATATCAAAGATGCTGAGGATGAGACAATCAAGTTTATCAAAGAAAAGAACCCCGGTAAAGAAAACCTTGATATTGCAGGTAAAAGGGTGTTTAATGCCTTGAGTAAGTTCAATGCGAATAACCCTGAATTCCTTGCGAAGTTGAAAGAGAATAAGGTATTTGAAAACCCGGCTGACTTCGAGAACTGGAAGAAAGCCGGTGTAACTCCGCAGAACTTTAGGGCGTGGCTGGGAATCGCTACCGAGATGAAGATAAGCCATTCGGTCAGCGGTGATCCGGGTGGAGGCGGTGGCGGTGAATTGAGTGATCTTCTGCCAGCTTCGGCTAAAGTGTTAGGTGATAAATAGAAAGGACTTGTAATGCCACATTTAGACGATACTAATTGGGAGGCAAGATCGGATGCCCGGACGATGGCCGAAGCCGAAGCTATTAAGAAGGACGAGAACAGATTTAATAAGGCAACGGCAGCGGCGGTTAAACTGGCAGAGGAAACAAAGGACGAAGCCCAGGCGATGGGCCGGATTGCTAACCAACAGATGTTTGCTAAATCAGCAAAGGACTTGGGAATTGATAGCGGACAACAGACAGCCTAAAAAGAAAAAGGACAAACTTGTCTTTAAGACAGACCAGTACATGACGGCTCTGTATGTAGCAATCGGTACAAAGGGACCGCTGGCTATCAAAGCAAAGGCATTCGAGGACTTTAAAAACTGTAAGCCTAAACTCAAAGTAGAGTACAGCGCGGAACATGACGCTTACAAGATCAGTATCAGGACGAAGAAAAAGACCAGGATCGTTAAACCAAAAAGAAAGCGGATATTACTTAATTAAGGAAAAGCAGAAATGAAGACCATAACAATTTTAATCATTTTGGTAGCACTGTTATTTACAGGGTGTGCAGAACAGGCAAAGATGTACTCACAAGCAGATTCGACACTTGAGTTATTGAAACCTCAAACTACGAATTCACGGTTTGCCAAAGAGTGGGTTTATAAATACGGCTCTGGCATCGAATCGGTCAGGGACTACAACATAGTCATTGCCCGGCTTATAGTGAATCAGCACGCCAAAGTTATTGACGAAGAAGCTGCTAAGGTAATCAAGCTGGAAGCAATTTCGACAGTGCCCGGACCACAAGGCCCAACAGGACCACCCGGACCCATAGGTCAGCAAGGCAAGCAGGGGCCGCAAGGAATAGCGACCAAGGGACC
>SDBV01002065.1_pt1 | contig 30150 bp, 24 predicted proteins | sample 2277081 | NCBI WGS metagenome assembly SDBV01 (sample SAMN10402039, study PRJNA504765) | marine sediment metagenome | isolation source: marine sediment core GS10_PC15, 223 cmbsf | place: Arctic Ocean: Southern Knipovich Ridge | collected 2010
ATCAAAGTGGGTTTGATCGCGTCTTTCATAAGAACAGCCATCGAACCGGCGCATTTGAGATCTTCAGCCGTGACAGCCTCTCCCTTTGAGTTGGTGCCGATAATTATGCGGCCCAACCTCTCGCGCATATCTTTGAGACCGGTTGTCATCGCCAAAATCGCCATGACTTCTGAGGCCACCGCTATATCATAACTAGCCTCGCGTGGTATTCCGTTTGTCTTTCCACCCAGCCCGACCACTATATTCCTGAGCACGCGATCGCTAACATCGACAACGCGGTTCCAGGTAATTGAGTATGGGTCAATGTCTAAAGGATTGCCGTGCATCAAGCTGGCGTCGATAAAAGCTGACAACAGATTGTTGGCAATACTAACAGCGTGAACGTCCCCGGTGAGATGAAGGTTAAAATCCTCCATCGGCACGACTTGTGAATAACCGCCGCCGGCCGCTCCACCTTTAATTCCAAAGACAGGGCCCAAAGATGGTTGGCGGATACACGTGATGACGTTCTTGCCGATCTTATTAAGACCTAAAGATAGACCAATTGTGGTAACGGTCTTTCCTTCGCCGAGTGGAGTCGGCGTTATCGCCGTTACATCAATATACTTACCGTTCGGTCGGTCTTTTAGCCTCTTGCGAACGTCTAAGCTGACTTTGGCTTTCCATTTGCCGTATAGCTCGAGCTCGTCATCTTCGATACCGACTGCCTGCGCAATCTCTTGTATCGGCTTCATCGTTGCCGCTTGCGCGATTTCAATATCACTTTTCATATTTCCCGCCCCTTTTAGAGTGCAGTTTACCGTTTGCCTGTTACGACTTGATTATGAAAGTGGAACTTAAGAGCGCTGTGACCTGTCTTTTGGACAATGCTTAATCCAGTGCCTGATCTGACTTGAAGCGAGATTTTGCGTAGCCTCTAAGACGGACTCTTTGCGTCCAAGTGAATATATTATCAATTGTTCGATTAGTAGGCAAGTGACTGCCGAGTACCAGGGGTTACGCTCTTAATTAAGGGGACAGAGAAATACGGGGACACCATACCTATTTCCACGGAAATAGGTATGGTGTCCCCGTATTTCTTCTAGACTGCTTTCCCATATCCTGAGTCTTCAGCCGTCCATTGAAAGAGCTGGAAGTCGTTTCCGCCTTGTTTCTTCACGTTATACATTGCGATATCAGCTTTTCTCGTTAAGTCTTGCGAGGTTTCGCCGTCAAGAGGAAAAATGCTTATGCCCACGCTAACTGAGACTGAAATAGTGTGGGAGTTAAAAGAGAAAGGTTCAGCTGAGATCGCGTTTATTAGTTCCTTAGCGATGTCCGCGGCGTTTCGCGGGTCCCGGATTCCGGAAAGGACAACATTAAACTCGTCACCGCCCAATCGCGCCACCGTGTCTTGGCTTCTCACACGTGCCTGCAGACGACGGCTGATTTCCTGGAGAAGCTGGTCTCCCACATCATGACCGAACTCATCGTTTACAGCTTTGAACCCGTCGATGTCAAAAAAGAACAAGGCCAGCATCTCTTTTCGGCGCCTCGAAAAAGACAGTGCCTGATTCAGGCGGTCCTCCAGCAAACGACGGTTGGCCAAATGAGTTAATGGATCATGGAAAGCCATCGCCTTAATCTCTTCCGCGGCCTCCTTTAACTCCAGAGCTCCTCCAATAATCTGAGCGGCTATATCCATGAGCCGGCGGTCATCGTCTTGCCACTCTCTTGTCTCTTTCATATTATCAAAACCAATAAAACCGCTGACGACGCCTTTATTATAGAGCGGCATAGTCAAGAGACTTTCTACCTTCATCTGATAGAGAGCTTGCTGAAAAGCCCGGGCTTCCTCGGGCAACTCATCCGGATTATTGATTTCGATCTTCTTCCCGTTGAGAGCCTGAGAAAATAACCAAGACAGGCTTGATACCGGTAGATCCTTGTTATTCTTCAAGCTGGAAACTCCCTGAGCATGCCACTCATGAGCGACAAAGAAAGCTTCTTGATCTTTTGGCCTCAAAAAGATCACGACACGTGTGGGGTTGGCGAATTCCCCTAGGGTTTTCAGAGCTGAATCAATCGCTGATCCGACATCAATCGGCTTAATCAGCAGCGCGGACACCTCGCCGATCACACGCTCATATTCCAATTTTTGAACGAGCGCGTTCTGGGCCTTTTTTAGGTCCGTAATGTCGCGAGTCACAACCAGAATGAGCGTTTTTCCCCCGATCTTGACCGGATAGCCCCTGACATCAAGGGTCATTTGAGCGCCATCAGTTTTTCTGTTATAAGGAAACTCGACGCGGTCTCCGCCTCGGCCGCGAATGATATTGCTGAAAGCTTGGCCGGCTAAAACCAGCTGAGAACCGGTGAAAATGTCCGTTTTTAAAAGACTTTTACCGACGAATTCCTCAACTTTAATCCCGAATATTGCTTCAAAAGCCGCGTTCATTTTGACAACGCGGCTCTCAAGATCGACCAGGACATAACCTTCGGGGGCGTTGTCGAAGAGAATCTCAAGCCTTTCCTCAGACTCTTTAATGTCCTGTTCAGCCTGCTTTCTGTCGGTAATGTCCCGGATAATAGAGGTAAAAAACGATTGACCCTCGAGAACCCATGAGGCCATTGACAATTCGATCGGGAATTCATGTCCATCTTTAGCCAACGCCTCGACCTCAACGGTTTTCCTAATTAAGTGTGGCTCGCCCCCGGCCATAAGTCTCTTAAAACCTTGCCGGTGGGCCTCTATAAAACTCTTCGGGATAATTAATTCAACTAACTGTCCGATAACTTCTTCGCGCGAATAACCAAATATTTTTTCAGCGGCTGAGTTCCAAAAAATAATTTCTCGCTCTTCATTGATTGTGATGATCGCATCGGTAGCGCTGCTCGCGATGGCCGTGATTTGCTTTTGGTTTTGAGCGCGGGCCCTATCCGCCTGTTTGGAGGCGGTTATATCCCTGAGAATACCCTCGATCATTTGTCGCCCATCCTTAACCAATATACGGGCGCTGGCTGAAACATCTATGGAAGCGCCATCCTTCGTGATTAGTTTGAGCTCATGGTTTTTGACAGTGTCTCCATGTTGAAGCATGCCAAGAAACCTCGCATATTTGGCGCCCGAGCTTGATATCCAGGGAGCTTCTTGGCCTATCAGCTCACTCTCAGAAAAACCGGCTACCATTGTAATTGATGGGCTAATGGCCTCGATTTTTCCGTCCACATCCGCCAAATAGTAGATATCCTCGATCGACTCGAAAAGCGACTGATATGATTCTTCTTTTAGTTCGCGCAGTTTCACCTCTTCCTCAGACTTTTGTTTGATCACACCAATCAGAGCGGCCAAAAAAGGGGCGGTGATCATAAAAATTATCAGGTGGGGTAAGTCATGGACCATGATCTCTCCTCCCTGAAACGATACGAAATCGAACACAGAAAAGAATATTGCGATAAACGCGCTTATCAAGCCAATGAACAGACCACCAATGGATGCCGCATAGGCCACGGGCACCAGCAGCACCCACGCCATATGGGCTTCACGGAGCCACGGGCTCGAGGCGTCACCAATTAAAACCAGGACGCCCATAACAAGGGTAATAAGAGGGCCGCGCACGCTGCGCCAGGCGGTTCTTTTCCGCTTTTGATTGTCTGATGAATTCATCATTATCTATATTTTGCCAAATTAGACGAGAATTTAATCCTAACCTGTCTTTTGCTTCCGATGGTTTTTCCCGGCACAACCAATATTCATTGTTTTTCGAGGTTAAAGCCCCAATACGAGGGTATTAAATAGTATAGTCACAGGTCCGGTAACGAGTTCTTTTAGTGTGGTTTGCCGCCGGATCGAGAAGAAGAGAGTGTAGGTGGTGGTTTATAATGACAGAATTGCAGTGCGAAGTGTGTGGTTTTGTCCGAAGTGGCGGCGAAGAGGAAGCATCAGCTGAGAGGCCCATGCATTGCGGGCAGCCAATGGATGTAATTGAGACAAACTGACTGCAACCTTAGAACTATTGGATTGAGTGATTGTTGCCGGAGCAGATAGAAAGGGGATATTGTGTGAAGTTGGCTGAAAGTAGGGGTTCAAAACAATTTAATACCATCCAAGAAAACCCCGGAATCGGGGTTTTCTTTTAGCCCCAAGCAACCAAAACATAGCTTGACTAACCATTGTTTTTAACGTATTTTGGATGTCACAGTTGTATTTAAGAAGACATCGGTGATTATTCTGGAAAGTCAAGCTACACTACGAACAGCCACCAAACCAGTGACTCCTAACAAAGACGTGGAAAGTGAAAACCCAGGGCTCCTTTCAGGAGCCACTGATTTCTCCGTGCACAGCTTTGAATATCACGACAGATATTTCGCGTTTGACCCGAGCAGTTGCTCATATTTTGAGATAAACTCCCTGACCCATGAAGTTATCCAAGCTCTCTTGTCTACCAGACACAATGAGAGCCACGAAAAAGAACTGGACGCTCTGCGGAAAAAACACGGCGAGGAAGACGTTATGGGTGTCCTGCTCGATCTTGAGACCCTGCGTGACGCCGGCTACTTTTTCGTTGACGAGCCGGAGACACAAGAAGAGATCGACAACTACATAGAAGCGCTGGTGCCTCAAGTTTCGTCGTCAATCAAGCTGGATATCTCGGAGGCCTGCAATCTAGGTTGCCGTTACTGTTACGCGGAGGGCGGCAGCTTTGGGCATGAGCCGATGATGATGTCGAAAGAAGTGGCCAAAAAAGCCATTGACATGATCTTTGAGCGTAGCGCGCGCGTTGGCAGCGATCATGTCGGCATCATCTTCCTCGGCGGTGAGCCCCTAGTCAATCTCGAGGTCATGAAATTCGCCATCGATTACAGCCAAATTCTCGGTAAAAAAGAAGGCAAGAATGTTGGCTACTCAATGACGACCAACGCCACTCTCTTTAGCGATGAAGCTCTCGAGTTGATCACCAAATATCACATCGGCATAAAGGTGTCGATAGACGGTGAGAAAGAAATCCATGACTATCTGAGGCCGTACAAAACCGGGGGTGGAACATTTGACGACGTTATCGCCAACATCCGCAAGCTGGTGGCCAAACGTGGATATCCTCCCGCTGTGCGAGCGGTAATCACTAATAAGAATCTGAATTTAAATGGCATCGCTGAGTATCTGGAAGAGATCGGCTTTAATCTTATCGGTTTCGGTTACGCCGAAGGCAGCTGTTTCAAGAAGGGCACGCTGGATTTAAGACCAAAAGATTGGAAGGTTCTCGAAGAAGAGGAACGCCAAGTCGGTCTGAAAGTCCTCGAAAAATTGGACCGCGGCGAGACGCCCAAATTCAACCCCTATGATCGGCTTCTGGGCAAGATCCATCACCGCGTTAAAACCAAAATGCGTTGCGGCTACGCCCGCGGTACAATCACCGTGGCCGCCGACGGCAAGATATTCCCGTGCCCGCTTTCGCCCGGCAAACGTGACCCGTATGTCATAGGCGATGTCTGGCAAGGCGTCGATATGGAGCGGGTTAAAGCCATGGTGACCGACTACTATAAAGTCAAAAAATATTGCTATAAAACCTGTTGGGCCAAGCACATCTGCGGCGGGCCCTGCCCGACGTATGTGGCGCACGACAGCGGTCGCCATCTGGCGCCCGATGAAGTTGAATGTGAGTTTGTCCGAAAAGGTTTTGAATTCGGCATCTGGCTATATCAAGAGCTACAAGAACGTCATCCCGATTATTTGAAAGACATGGTAGAAACGCCGTCTTAAGTAGTGACGGTTTTTAATAGGGGCCAATCAATGGTGGGGTTGGGTTAAGGAGGAAGACATGAGTGACGAAATCGACAAAGACGTTGGAAAGAAAACGGGTGACCCGCATGACACGGATAGTCCAAATGAAAAGAATAGCTCAAAACCAGCGCCGCCGGTTTCACGACGCAAGTTTTTAAAGAAAGCCGGCTATACCCTATTCGTGCTTTCCAACTTCAAAGCCATCAACTTTATCGACCCCAGATTAGCTAGCGCGGGCATCGCCCCTTTGAGTTGTGTTGTATTTGACAATGTAGATTGTGACGCGGCGAACCCCGACGTCCAGTGTGTTGACTGCGGCGGCTCTGCATCCGGCGCGCCACAGCCCGTTGACTGTAATAAAGCAGGTACTCAACCCGCGCCGGTTGACTGTGGTCCTTCCGCCACCGGCTTGACGTCTGTTGACTGTCAACCCTTTGAGCCCGCAACAACCCAACCCGTAGATTGTGATCCCGAAAAAGCAGGCACTCAAGTAGTTGACTGCAATCCAAGTTCGACAGGGCTCTCCATTGAAACTGTTGACTGCGGCTCAAGCGCCGGCACGCAAGTTGTTGATTGCAATACAGAATTAAGCAACGTTCAGCCTGTTGATTGCCACCCGAGCACAGGTATTCAACCCGTAGATTGTCATCCTAGCAGTGGTATCCAAGTAATTGACTGCCACCCAAGCACAGATATTCAGCCGGTCGACTGCCATCCAAGCAGCGGAGCTCAAGTAGTCGACTGCCACCAAAACGCTGGTACTCAGCCTATCGACTGCCACCCGGACACTGGTACCCAGCCTGTCGATTGCCATCCAAGTAGCGGCGCTCAAGCAATAGACTGTCATCCAAATACCGGCGCGCAACCAGTGGACTGCGGTCCACAATCCGGTGCTCAGGTTGTTGATTGCGCAAGACCTTCCGGCGCGCAACCAGTGGACTGCAAACCGAAAACCGGCGCGCAAGTTGTTGATTGCGCCAAAGAATCAGGTACGCAACCCGTTGACTGCGGCTCGAACAGAGGTGCGCAACCAGTCGACTGCGGAGCGAACGCTGGAACTCAAGTTGTGGACTGCCGGGTAAGTTCAGGTGCGCAACCTGTTGACTGTGGCTCTAGCTCGGGCACACAACCTGTTGACTGTGGTTCAAGATCGGGTGCGCAACCAGTCGACTGCGGAGCGAACGCCGGAACTCAAGTTGTAGACTGCCGGCCAAGTTCGGGTACGCAACCAGTTGATTGCGGCTCTGAGTCCGGGGCGCAACCGGTAGATTGTAGAATAGGAGCCAGTGTCCAACCTGTGGACTGCAATCCTAAGAGATCCGGAGCTCAATCAATAGACTGCAACCGTAAAAGATACGGGACGCAACCGGTAGATTGCAACCCCCGAAGATCAGGAGCCCAGACAGTAGACTGCAACTCGAGTAGATCCGGAGCTCAACCAGTGGACTGCAACCCCAGAAAACATGGTATCCAACCCGTAGATTGCAATCCGACAAGACAAGGTGCTCAAGTTGTGCAAGAGCGAGTTGACTGTGATCCTCAAACGCCGGGAATGCAACCCATTGACTGTAAGCTGCACCTGCAGGGAAACCAGCGCATTGACTGTGATTCAAGCCAACAAGGAAATCAGCGCATTGATTGTTTTCCAAGACAATCCGGAAATCAACCGATAGACTGCGACAGGAGCCGACGCGGAAACCAGAGAATTGACTGCGATCCCGCAAGACGCGGCAACCAACGCATTGACTGCGATCCACAACAGCGTGGTAACCAGCCCATTGATTGTAATCCGAGAAGAGCCGGGAACCAGAGAATTGACTGTAATCCACGAAGAGCCGGCAACCAGATGATCGATTGTAACCCAAGAAGAGCCGGAAACCAGCCCATCGACTGCAGCCCGGCGACACCCGGCAACCAGCCAGTTGGTTGTAACCCTAGAGTTAACCGGCCAATAGCGTGTAGGCCTGTGAGGGGCGCTGTTAGGCCCGTGGATTGTAATCCGGGAAGAGCGGGTATTCAGCCCGTAGATTGTAGCCCGAGGCCAGGTATCCAGCCGGTTGACTGTAATCCGAGAAGAGCAGGTATTCAGCCAGTAGACTGTGTTCCCAGCAGACCGGGCGCCAAACCAATTGACTGTCATCCCAAGCCCGGTGTACAGCCGGTAGATTGTAATCCGAGAAAACCAGGCGTCCAGCCTGTAGGCTGCAACCCGAAGAATCCGACCAAGCCAATAGACTGTCATCCCAAGCCCGGTGTACAGCCGGTAGATTGTAATCCGAGAAGAGCAGGCGTCCAGCCTGTAGGCTGCAACCCGAAGAATCCGACCAAGCCAATAGACTGTCATCCAAGGAAAGGCATTCAGCCAGTGGATTGTCGCCCGAAGGCAGGCAAACAACCAATTGATTGCGACAGAGGCAAGTCCGGAATACAGCCGGTAGACTGTAACTCAGTTAGGGCAGGTGCTCAAACGGTTGATTGCGACACTGGTCGAATTTTGACTCAGCCCGTTGATTGCGCCGATTCCAGCGCCGCCGCGCCCGTGGACTGTAATTCGGTCCTTGTAAGCATACAGCCTGTTGACTGTGACATCGGTATTCAGGGCTCGCAGCCAGTCGATTGCGACTCGACTATCCAGGGGGCGCAGCCAGTCTAAAGCGACAAATACTTGGAATTTACCGTCAGCCGCGCATGTCAACGACATTGCGCGGCTGACGTTTATTATTAATATCTTGGCGCTTCTCAAGACATCGTCAGACTAATGGAAATGTAATCGGCTTATGAAAGTAATCAGACGTTTTTTCCCAAGAATGGCGCTCGTCTTGGCCCTATTCGCGGTTCTATTCTTTGTCATCGCTAATTTGGCTGTTTACGCAAGCGGCCGTGGGGCCGTGGACGAGATTGCGCTGATCAAACCAAGAGCAGCCGCGATTGTCTTCGGGGCTAAAGTCTATGAGAATGGCGAGCTATCCCCAATGCTGACAGACCGTGTGCAAACGGCTGTCGATTTATATCATCGTGGCCAAGTCCAAAAATTGTTGCTCACCGGCGACCACGGTCGAGCCGGCTATGATGAAGTAAACGCCATGAAGGACTACGCGCTCGCTCGCCGAGTCGATGAAGAAGATATTTTTACAGATCACGCCGGCTTTTCGACGTATGAGAGTATTTACCGGGCACGAGAAATATTCAAGGTGAAAAAAGCCGTGTTGGTAACACAGAGATTTCATCTGCGACGGACACTATATATCGCCAGATCAGCCGGGCTTGATGTCGAGGGCCTGGTCGCCGATAGGCGTAGATATATTAGCAGTTCCGCCTCGGCTTTAAGAGAATATTTTGCCAACCTCAAAGCCTTCTGGGAAGTGACCACGGGCAAACACCCCACATTCCTCGGGCCGGCCATACCAATAACCAGCGATGGACGGAGAAGCCGAGGTTGATCAGAGGCTACAGGGTTTGCTTAAGTTAAGAAAACACCTAGAATGCAGTTAGCCGGCGACTGAAGAAAGCAGATTCGTGTTACATTCCGACATCCAAAACTATTCGCCTTATGAGGGCGGCGATTATGTCTCTATTGATTTTGAAACCGCCAATGAAAAGCGGTCCAGCGCCTGCGCACTTGGTTTGGCCGTCGTCAAAGATAATAAGATTGTCCATAAATATTCTTGGCTGATTCGCCCTCCCCAAATGCGCTTCAACTATAAAAATATTTCAATTCACGGGATTGAGCCAAACGATGTCATTGAAGCACCCACCTTTGAAGATCTTTGGCCCGTCATATCCCAGTATTTTGATGAGAGCATGATGATCGCGCATAACGCCGCTTTTGATATGGGCGTTCTCAGGGGCTGCTTGGACGCGTACGAGCTCAGCTACCCCAGATTCAACTACTCGTGTACTTGCAGCATCGCCAGAAATACCTGGCCCTTTCTAAAGAACCATAGGCTAGATTCTGTCGCCGATCATCTGGAGATCGGCTTCTCGCACCATGACGCGTGCGATGACGCTGTGGCCGCCGCCAAGATAGCCCTTCACGCTTGTGATCAGACAAGCTCAGCGTCGCTAGAGGAGCTAACAAAAAATCTCCGAGTCTCTACTAAAACATTTTGAGGAAAACCAAAGTTAATTGGATACATATCTTCGTGACTATTGCGCTTATCTCAGTTGTCGCAGCCAGTGGACTTACTTCCCCGCCTAAACACACAGAAAAGGAAGAGCGACCGGCTCGCGAACGAACTACCGCCAAGACCGCAAAGCACTTTTTGCCCGAGATAAAAAAAGTGAAATCTCAGGATTCCTCAGCCGCTATTGTGCCTGTAGTGATCGAATATGGCAATCGAAGCTCTATGAAAGCCGCCCTGACATTTGACGCCTGTGAAGACAATCAGCCCGCCGGATACGACAAAGCCATTATTGAAATACTGACATCAGCGGAGGTTCCGGCGACTTTGTTCCTTGGAGGTAAATGGATCAGCTCTCACCCAACAGAGGCTAAAGCTCTAGCTGAGAATGATCTTTTTGAGCTCGGCAATCATTCATTTACCCATCTCGATTTCACAATGATCGAGACTCAGCAGGCTCGACAAGAAATTCGTGATACCCAAAAATACTTACACACTTTAAATGGCAAGCAGGCTAAATTCTTCCGTTTCCCCTTCGGATACTATGACCAAGACGCGGTTGATCTGGTGGCGTCTGAGGGGCTGCGTGCCATACAGTGGGACGTGGTAACAGGCGACCCTGACCCGAATGTCACCGCCGGAACAATCATAAGCGCCGTCGAGACACGGGCGAAGGGCGGCTCGATCATTATCATGCATATGAACGGCCGGGGCTGGAACACAGCCGAGGCCTTGCCTTCTATCATCGACAATTCGAGAGCCAAAGGCTTGGAACTCGTTAAATTAAGTGACCTGTTGAGCGATTAGAAGAACCACGGCGATGTGCCGGAATGACGCAGAAACTCAAGAACCGGCCTGCAAAGATAGCGAGAGTATGGCCATATCATCCGAGAATTCGCATCCACAACGTCGGTTGAGTTCATCCATAATTGCTTGCGGTACAGTGGCTGGCGACATTTCAGCTGAGCTTCGGATAAAATCAATCAAATGACCCTCGCCAAACATGCCGCCCTCGCACCGGGCCTCAATAACTCCATCGGTATACAGCGTCACAATGTCGCCGGCTACGAGTCGCTTCTGGCTGTCCAGAGAATCAAGGAAATCCAGCACTCCCAATGCCGCGCAGTTGGTGTCTAAGAGATCAATATCACCGTTCTTCTTCTTGATAATCGGTGGCGGATGACCCGCGCAACAATACGTAAGAACCCCAGACACCGTATCAAGGATACCGACGAAAGCGGTAACAAAAGTAGATGAATCAGTCTCTTTTGAAGTTACAATATTTGTTTTCGATATGATCGCCGCCGGTCCGTGGCCTTCGTAAGCATAGCTTCTAATCGTGTGTTTCAGTGTCGAAGTAAGTGCGGCCGCTTCCAACCCTTTGCCGGAAACATCGCCGATTACTATACCAAGCCTACCGCCTTGAAGATCAAAAAGATCGTAGAAATCTCCGCCGACCAGAGCTGCTTTCGACGCAGAACGATAAATATGTCCGAATTCAACAAGGGACAATTTTTCCGGAACAACAAGCAGCGATTCCTGCAACACGCGGGCGATTTCTTGTTGTTCAGAGAAAAGTCGGGCATTACTGAGAGCCATCGTGACCGCAGACCCAAACTTCGTGGCAAAGTCCATTTCTTCCGGACTGAACTCAACTTGATTGGTGAAATAACGGAAAGCCAACAGGCCCAGAACGCGCTCACTAGACACCAGAGGTACGAGCAATAAAGATTTTAGCCCGATCTTTTGGGCTAGCTCCTCGCTCACCCGGTCGTCATGAAGCGCGTCTGAAATACCAACGGGCTCCGGATTTCCAGCCATGTCCGCCGGGGCGTTCAGTATTTCATATGGAATTCTTGCGCCGAGCGCGTCCGACGATGGACCGTAAACCTGTTCCAGCACCCAATGATCACCCTCGAGCAAGAAGAAAGCCGCTGAGTCCGCCCCGACAGCCGTGGCCGAAATCGACACAACTGAGCTCACAATTTCTCCGATCTTCAGTGTCGAGTTAATGATTGAGTTGATATCATTAAGGTTGTCGCTTAGTTTTTTAGCTCTCTTTCGAGTAGTCAGATCTCTGAAGATGCCTTTTATCAAAACTTTTTCGCGCAGCTTGAAAACGCTGGAGCTTATTTCGACCGGGATGTCGCGGCCACTGACGTGCCTTGCCAATAACTCGATTGTAACTCCCTGGCCTTTGCTGACATAATCCATAAATATCTCTCGGTATTCTTCGGCTTTATCCGGGGGATGCAACTCGGACTGATGCATCCCGATAATTTCCGATATCGGGCGCCCGATAAGTTCACTACCTTTTTGGTTGGTTTCGACCAGAAGCCCGGTTTCCGCGTCAGCTACAAAAATCGCGTCGTTGGCCAAGTCCATGAGCATGCGATACTTTTCCTCCGACTCCCGCAAAGCAGCTTCGGCCTGCTTCTTTTCGCTGATGTCCCGACTGATTCCTGTCATGGCCAGTGGCTCTCCCTCGTCGTCCTTGACAACAGAAGTCGTGAGCCAAATAGGAAATATCCGTCCATCCTTATGCTTAACTGAAACCTCGCCCTCCCATTGTCCGGTCTCTTGGATGGAAGGGATTATGTTTTTCTCGGCAAATCCCGGATCTTCGTTCATTTCACCGACATGCTTGCCAATTTGCTCCTCAGGCGAGAAGCCGTAAATTCTCTCAATCGCTTTGTTTGCATACAAGATATGACCACTTAAGTCTGTAATCTGAATACCTTCAGGGGCTGACTCAAAAGTCTGGATTATAACAGTTATTTTTTCTCTAAGCGGTGATTGCTCCAGAGTTTTAGATTGCGGGGGCGCCATCGCACTATTAGACAAAGTCTCATCTCGAATGGACGCGTTTACGCGTATCGTCGTCTGAGCCGAACCTGCCGGTTGTTTATTACTCTTTTTCTTATTCATACCGCAAACAAAGTATCACCTTTCTATTAACTTACCACATTATAAAATGCTTAAACCTTGATTTATCCAGCGCTAAGTGCTGAATCAACCAGAAGGTTGCCATTTTGCGTTTGTGATGTAACGAAAAGCCGACTTAATCCGGCTTTTTTGGTTATGCGGCCAAGCGCACTGAGAGCGGATCGGTCATTTCGAGTTTTAGATCTGCTTGATTCTTACTGGCCGGGTCATCTCTCAAAAAATACTTGATGGAGATGTCCCTGTCGGCAAGATCCATGACCAAGGTCCAAAGCGTCCTCATCGGATAAGGGCTTTTCGCGCCCGCTTCTTCGGAATCGTCCGAATGACCAAAAACTTCAGATATGATGTCAAAACAATCCTCCACGCTGAATTTGCCTGAATGACTTTTTATCGAATCAGCTAAAAGGCTATACCGGTTGAAGCTATTATAGTCGGCCTTGGGATCAACGCTCGGAAATGTATTGACTGTGGGCCAGCGATGAACGGCGTGATTAGTAATTACTTGCGGCTTGCCGGGCTCGCCGTCGACAAAGAAGTATTGACCCGATTTTCCGTCAATCTCAAAAATAGTGGATGCTCCGTGCGCGTCCGCTATTAACCAATGGTTCGCCTCAAGCGACATAAATATTCTGTTCTGCAGCAAAACCATTTTCGCCTCTTCAACGGTCCTGCATTTATTCATGAGCAGAGCGACCACTTGCATAGCGCTTAAACCACAGTCCTGTCCTCCAGTGAACGGGGCCGCCTCGCCCGGTCCCTGTTGATCTACCAGGACGGTCGAGAAAAGTCCGTGTTCGTTGACGCCATCGAACGGAAAATTTAGGAAATCAGCCCCGGTCGTTTGGATTGACGCGAATTCTGATTCAGGATAAAACTCAGCTAAAAATGAGCGGGAGAACAGGTTTGGATCATTCGGCGAAGGTTTGCCGGTTACCATTTCACGTGCGCTCACTATGTAAAAGTCAAGGTTGCGCGCGACAAGCGGATGGCCATTGACAGTTAATTCCGGCGGGATAATAAATGCCGAACAGCCAAATGAGCCAAGACCAAACGGCAGAGAGGTCACGTCATATCTCGTTTCGCCCGCGTCTAATCCATAGGCGTCGGCGACCCCGATTGAACGCTGCAACAAGGCGGGGAAATTACGCTTTAAATATTCTTGTCTGGCCCGGCCATAGATTGGCGCTCTATATTGTTTCGGCTTCTTAACACCAAGATTGTTACGCGCATAGTTACCGAGAGCAAAGCCAATTTCTCTGTCCGAGCCCTGCAAAACAAGATGTCGGACTTCCATATAGTTTTCATCGCTCGCGGGCACAATTATTTTGTCGCGGCTTATAGTCCGCGGTTTTTTCATCGGCATGGCGCTCATTGGCGTTGTATACCCTGGCGTCAGTGCTTTAATCAGAGGATCTATTCTTCTTCGAACAGAGCAAGAAGCTTGTCGATATTTCGTTTTAGCGACTCGGGTTTCTTAAGTGAATTCAGATATGTCAATATCTCCCGACGCCGGGATGGCGTGTACGAATCATACTTAGCCTTAGCTTTCGGGTGATTTTCGAGCGCGTCCGCCAAAGCCTGAGGCATTGGGAACTGTTGGGATTGATCGTCAAACTCAAGTACAACTTCAATTTTGTCGCCCAGGCTAACCCGAGCTTCCTTGCGCATTTGCTTGTTTATATAAAGACGATGCCGTCGCCCGACCGGTACAAGTGTCGACCTGAAGGGGGTTCCGTTGATCGTACCTTTGACCGGGACATACCCTATCTTGCCGAGATCGTCGCTAACACGGCGAGGCGCCTCAACGCACGGGTTGCGTCCAACTTTATAGATATTTTCCGAAAACTTCGGCATCTTGAGAAGTCTAATTAAGATTGGCTGGAAATGATAGAAGAAATCGAGCCCCCTTTGACGAAATGGCTCTCAATCTGGAGCTGATCTGCCGATAACAATGGCATGAAACGCTTAGTTATAATAATCGCCTGCGCGATAACGCTCGTGTCGGGGTGCGCCCAAAGTCCAACCAACGACAGCTCCGCGAATAGCAGCCCCGGTTACTCTGGCTCGACTCCGGCGAAAATGCTTGAAAGCCCAGCAAAAGCGCGAGAAGCCGCCGGAGCCGTAAATGAGAAAGCCCGGGGAGCCATGGACACCATTAAAGATATCGATTAAATCTCATCGCCAGGGAAACTAAGACATTATATGCTTGCGCATTAGGGCGAAAGCTCATCAAATCTTGTCCCAAGATCATTTATGGCATCTGTGTTTTTAGTGACATTAGCCGCGTTTTCATTGGCAATATCTTTGTTACTATTTGAAATATCCACATTTTTCTTGACTTGATCACCTAATGAAACGAGCTGATTATCAACGCTCTTGAGTTGATCATCAACTTCCCCAAGCCGGGTATCGACGCCGTTCATCCAAGCACCAAAGTCGGCAAGCTTTTTCGTTTGTTTCTGCGAAATTCCTACTTGATCCTCAAGGATGACAATTCTTCTTCCAATGCCAACTTGAATATAAATGATAGTGCCTGCTGTTATCACGATTGCTGCCAAGACTCCTATTAGCAGGCCAATCACAACATTAATCTTTCCGTAGAATCTGGCATCAAATGGGGCGAGCGAATCTGATTCTGATGACATTGGATCTCTTGGCATGGGCTTCATCGGTACCACCTCACAAATAAAGTTTTTGACTCAGTCAAGCTCAGTCTACCCAGACATAGATTTAAATAATCAATATTGAAATGAAAAAGTTGAGCATCATCAGCACAGGGCACTGACTTGACCCCCATTCTCATTATCCGGTTAATCTTAGCGAGCTTGGTGGAATGAGTTTAGAGCTGGTTGTGTCAGTGAATAACGAAAGCTTATGGAAAGGAGAAAGATATGACACCACAACTTGGTCCCGCAGGTCGCGGAGGGGCAAGGCGTCGTACTCGTCGTAGAATGAGTCGACATCAGACCGCGGCGGAACAGAACGCTCAACCCGAAGCAACACAGAGCACACAACAGGAGAGTGACTATACAAGTGAACTGGAAAAACTAGGGAAGTTACACAAAGAAGGAGTGCTTACTGACGAAGAGTTCGCTACAAAGAAGAAAGAAATATTAGGCAATAATTAGGCAATAATATCTAAGATTTTAAGGGAGTAGATAATGCCACCTATCTTCCTGCTCCAGAGGCGGCAGATTGGTATATAGACGACTTCTCCAGCTTCTGACAGGGACGATGTAGGAAACGCAGTTACCTGCCGCTCACTCTGTCAATATCGACCGCTTAAGCTACCCGTCGCTGCTGAACAGGCTCAACCCTCTGCTCAGATTCTAAAATCTTGCCGATCTGCTTCTTCATTGTTTTCATGAAATTGCCCCAATACTCTTCGTAGGTCGAGTGCTTGACCAGAAAAGGCGTGAGTACGCAGGAGCGCATGACGTAAACGTCGCGAACTTTGTCCCACTCTTGCTTAGGAATACCGAGACCGGTCGTGAACGACTCAGGCGCGTTGCCATAATTATCAATGGTCAGATCGGTCTTAGAGGTTATCCAGTCGTCGGCATATACCGGCCCCGCATGGTAGGAGCAGAGGTCATAGATCTTTTGATTCAGATCATTCATGGACTGAAGGTTGTTGTTACCCTCCTCGTTGAAAGCAAAGTCTACAATATTGAAGTCGGGCTTGGTCAGCGGAGCAACCCGGTATTTCCTGCCGGACACCTCAAAAGCAGGCTCTTTCAGGAGGGATTCGTAAAACCTCTGCGCACCCTCGATGCCCCGACCAATAACAGCGCCGTATCCGGTCACGTTCAATGGAACGACCCGATGGGCGGCCCAGACCGCCGCTGCGGCCGCGCCGGCTTTTGATCCTTCAAGGATGTAGCTGCCGAGCAACTCCGGGTCGGAGGCGCCTTTAGCTTCAATATAAGCAGCGAAGTATGAGACCAGATCGAGCACACGCCGGTCTTTGAAGACAACGGCGCCGGCAGCATAAGGCACATAGCCCATTTTATGCGGGTCGATTGTGATAGAGTCCGCTTCCCCCATCGCCTTGAATGCCTCATAAACATCGACCGTCGGCCAATCGGTGTCCTTATGAAGGGTGCCCGAGTCGTGAAGCTCTTTCTTGGTCCGGTCCAAGCTCATAAAGCTATCGTCCTGATCGAGAAAGATCGTGCGAGTATATCCGCCGTAGGCAGCGTCGATATGGAAGTAGAAGGAGACCCCTTGCTTTTCATAGTCATCGCGCAACTGAGCCACTTCATGCACCCGGTCGACCGCCCCCTCTTCGGTTGTTCCGACGACTGCCACCACCGCTAGAATCGGCGTCTCGGAGCCCACCAGCTGATCAATAGTTTCTTTGAGCCGGCCGATATCCATCCGGAAGTTTTCATCGACTTGGATGCTGATCATGTTCTCATTACCGATCCCAAGAACATCGGCCGCTTTGGTCCAAGAATAGTGTTTAGACTGCGGAACCAGAACCTTCCCCATGCGCCCGCCTTCAGTGCCGACCCCTCTAACCGATTGCGCGCGAACCTCATCGAAGATGTCCGCGGCCTTGGCTTTATCCACGAGGTCCAGGGTATCATCAGGCGCCATATTTAGTAGTTGCCAGTCGCTCAAGTCTCCGACGAGTTCGGGCCTGACTTTTTTCACGGCTAGGGGAATAGATTTAAGGTTTCTGGCAATCCATAATCCCTCATAGTTGGCTATCGAACCGTCGCAGGTGATATGCCCCCAGGAACGCGCGCGATCATATCCGAGCATCGTCGCGAGCTGTGTGCCCACCTCGATCTCGAGCGGCCCGGTCGCGGGTGATCCTTCGTACGCGACATTGTTGGGGTTATACAGCATCGCGGCCATATACCCGAGGTTGGCCGCCATCAATGTATCGGAATTCATGTGGCCGAGATAGCGCGGGGAAAACCACGGCATTGAGCTGACCTTAAGTTTATTTGTAAGCTCAAGCAGCGCCTCCTGGGTCCTCTCGATCCCTTCTCGAAAATCCGGCTGCTCTTGCTCTTCAAGTGTGACGGCCGGACTGTCCTCAGGATGAAAATCGCGCCGCCAGTGAATATGCTCATCCATCAAGAAATTGAATGTCTCCTTAAAAAACTTGCGGTTCTCCGATTTGGGGCCGAGAAACAGAGCGTCGACGTTGATCTTTTTCATATTATTTCCTCCTTATGCAGCCTTAGCTTGCTTAGCTTCAGGCTTTGCTTTCCAAGATGGTTTTCTAAACGCGTAGAGAATAAAGGGGATAGCCACCATGACGACCAGAGATATGCCGATGAACGCCCGATAGACGACCACGCTGCTGATTTCGAGCTGTGACGGCGGGAAAAACCCGATAAACAGAACAAAAAGCGAGGTCAAAATGCCAATACCGGCGATTATCCACATGCCCGCCCGGGCGCCGCCCGGAACTTTATATGCTCGGGGGACGTCGGGCTCGGTATAACGTAGCTTGATCGCCGCCGCAAACATCAGAATATACATGATGACGTATAACATAATCAGCGTATTTAGCAGCATGATAAAGGCGGCGTTTACGCCGGGAATGACCGCGAAGAGCAGCCCAAACAAGGTGACCAGCGATGCCTGGATAATCAGCAAGGTTGTCGGTATCCCATTCTTGTTGGTCTTCTGCAAAGCAGGCGGGAGATCGCCGTTCTCGGCCGTGGCCAGCAAACCTTTGATCGGCCCCAATATCCACGTACTGACCTGACCTATCGCCCCGATTCCGGTCAGAAGGCCGAGAACCGGGACCAACCAGAGCAGATTGAATTTCCCGAAAAAGACTTTAAAAGCCTCCATGATCCCCGCTGTTAAACTGATCTGCTGATGCGGAACGACGATGCCGACGGACAATCCGCCCAGAACATTGATGACCACCAAGAGAATGGCGGCGACTAGGATGGCGATGGGATAATTGCGCTGCGGATTGTTGACCTCTTTGGCGTGCGATGCCGAGACCTCCATGCCTGAGAAGACAAAAATTATGGACGCGAGTAGTGTAATGTTGTTTATGTCGCTGAAGCTGGGCACAAGGTTACCGGCTGTAAACGCAAAGCTTATCTGGCTGTTGTTTCCCTGCAGTGTGTAGACGATCCCGAGCCCGATGAAAAGAGCTGCCGGGACAAGCACCCCGGCTATCAGACAAACGGTACTTATCAAACTGGAAAACTTCAGCCCGCGAAAGTTCATCAGAGTCGCGCCCCAATAGACGACCACGACTGTCAATAATATCCACAGACCGTTATTGCGCAGATCAGGGCTGAAGACATAAGCCAGAGAGCCGGCGATAAAAGCTAAAACCGTCACCATCCCGAAGATCATCTGGATCCATTGGAGCCAAATCGCGACAAAGCCCCAGCGGTCGCCGAACGCCTCCTTGACCCAGGCGTAGACACCGCCTCTCTTCGGCCACCCGGTCGCCAGTTCAGCCGAGACCAGAGCCGTTGGAAGGAGAAAAAAAGCGACAGCGAGCATGGCGAAGAAAATCATCTGGAAACCGGTCTCGGCCAGCATAGGTAGGTTTCTTACGCTGACAATGAACGCTGAAGCGATCATGACCAACTTGAATACACCAATCTTATGCGGCTTAGTAGTTGCTGAACTTGCCATTCTCAAGTTCCTCTTTCTCACGTTTGCTTAAAAAGCTGCGCCATTTTTCTAGTGTTTACCGTCGTCTGGGCTGCTTAAACAATTCGTCTGCTTTTGCGATTAATATAGAAAAGTTGCTATCGTAGATGAATAATGTAGACGCACTATCAATAGTCGAGTTGACAGCTCGACTAACGATAAGCACTCCGGGAAAGTAAGTGGGTCAGTCCTCTTAACACGCAAAGATAATAAAGACAGGACCGTCCCTGGTTTGTGACGACTACGAAGGTTCGCTAGCTAATTCTATCGACGGATCATCCCTCAGGCCTGGTCTCGCCATTTCGGGAAATAACCATGATCACAACGTCATCCACAAGTTCATACCCGCGCGCTCGGACAATCTCTTCAATGATTAATGACGGGAGCGTTTCCGGTGAAAGCGGGAAATCCAATCCGTCAATTAGCTTAGTGAGTCCGTCCCAGCCTAGAAGGCTTTTGTCCAATCTCGCCTCAAATACGCCGTCGGTGAAAAGAATCATTATCTCTTCTTCTTTTAAACCTGAACGCTCTTCTGAAAATTCTCTGTTCTCCAGCACTCCCAAGGGCAAATTCGTTTCTCCTTCGAGCGCAAAAACATAGCCGCCGTCCATCTTTTTGACCAGCGGCAGGGGATGTCCCGCATTACTGTAAACCAGTGACCCCGTTTTTACATCAAGAATACCGAACCAAACGGTGACAAACATTGAGGGATCGATGTTTTGGATGCACAGGTCATTCGTCTTGCCGAGCACTTGTGCCGGCGACTCAAAATCCTGCGCGAACGCCTTGATCGTATTTTTTATCATTGCAGTTAGGGAAGCGGCCTTTGGACCTTTTCCAGATACATCTCCGACCAGAATGCCCACTCGGTGATTATGGAGCTCGAAGAGATCATAGAAATCACCGCCTACCCGAGCTTGGACAGCCGTCGCTGATTTGTAGATATAGCCAAAATCAAGCCCCTGCACTGCGTCCGGCACGCCAAGCAGAGCTGTCTGAAGTGTATCGGCGATGTTTTGTTCTGTCTTGAAGAGCTCGGCGTTATCTAATGCTATGGACACAGAAGTAGCTACTCTATAGGAAAAATCAATGTCTTCAGGCGCGAAAATCTTGGGTTTTATGTTCTGATGAAACGCCAAAGTTCCGACAGATTTACCCTTGATAACTATGGGGACGCCCAAGAAAGAGCGGATGGAGAACTTTCTAGCCAGCTCGGAGTCGATTCTTGGATCATTGAACGCATCATTTATCACAATCGGCTTGCCGCTTGTTGCCACACCGGCCCCCGCTCTAGCCTCCTTGACGGTCAGTTTTGTTCCCTTTTGATCCTTCATCAATCCGTAGCTGTACTTGATCACTAAATTATCTCCTTCGATCAAACCAATGACGGTCGTATCACAGCCCATAGCGGTGTTTGCTGATTTGGCCACTCGCTCCAGGATTTCATCGACATCGAGAGTGGAGCTCATTTCGTCGGTTATCTTGCTTAGCGCTTCACTTCGTACCTGACGCTTTCTTAGTCTCTCAGTTGACCTCACGATCCACATAGATATTGACGACGCAAAAAGCAAGATAATGAATGAAGCGAAACCTAGAACGGTTACCAGGTACAAGAAAGATGAATTAGCCAGTTTCAAGACTTGCTTTTCCGGAGCCCAAAGAGCAATAAACCACTCTTGATTCCCTAAACTGACTGGCATATAGGCAAACAAGGTGTTAACGGTCGTGTCCGAAACAAATACTTTTTTTGTTTTATCGAATTCAAGATAGGCGAGTTCACCCAGACCCTTTTTCCCACTGACCGCCTTTTTGATCATATTTTGGAAATCCGGGAGCTCCTTTGATGCTCTTAGAATATTCCGGCCAAACTGTGACTTATCCGGGCTCCAAAGAACCGAATATTTTTTATCGATCAAGAAGACATGCTGAGCATGAGATTCATTCAGTGGTTTAAGAAAGGTCCGGGTCACGTGCTCTAATGGAACCGTCACCAATATCACACCCTTAAAGATGGTTTGGCGCTCTTTCTCATAAATTGGAACAGCGATCAGTACACCTTTTTTGCCTAAGTCCGTTCCCTGGAATTCAATAAACTCTATAAAATACTTATTGGGCGATGTGGATTTCTTGGCTTCCCTAAAATAATTGCGATAGGAAAAATCGGTGCCGATTAGAGACGGGGGGCTGTTAGCGGCGAATCTTAAGATGCCATCGGCGTCAAGCATACCGACACTATTAACGCCTTCGTCTACCGAATTATTATAAACAATGTTTAAGAGCGCTTCGCTGTTTGTCTCACTAAAAGTTCTTATGTCGGGAAGGTTGGAGACTATCCTCAGCTGATCGACCAGGGTCTCCAGGTATTGCTCAATACCCCGGGCTGTACCTTCGGCCAACACAAGCTGAAGTTCATTAAATTCGTCTTTGATCGCGGTTTTGGTTGACATAAAAGACCGGAAACCGAGAAAAGCAACGGAGGCTAGCAATAGCAACGTGACAACAAGAACCAACACGAGCGCGCTCTTGATGTTTACCAAATGATTGCACCACAGATAGGGTTTTTTATGAGTTCATATCGGCCGCCTCTGATAATCTAGCCAAAGGTGTGGCAAAAGTCAAGATGCAAGCGATTGGATGATGATGTCAAGGCTACCCTGAGTGAGCTAGGTGTCTACGGATTGACCGTCTCCGAAGTGCGTGGGTTCGGCCGGCAGAAAGGGCACACAGAGATATATCGCGGCGCAGAATACCAAGTCGATTTTGTCGCGAAAGTTAAGATCGAGATCATTGTCGTCGACGATCAGATGGACGAAGTCGTTTCCACTATCTTAAAGATCGCAAAGACAGGTCAGATCGGCGACGGCAAGATCTTCATCTTGCCGGCTGAGGACGCTATACGCATTCGCACAGAAGAAAGAGGTCGAGACGCCTTGTAACGAATGGGGATGATGAAACAGGGCAGAAGACAGTCTGTAGGCCTGTGGTGATTACGGCAAACATACGCTGGGTATATACTTTATTAAGTCAGCACATGGAGGTAGACATGGCCTCGACAAATCGAAAGCCGGAAATCGGAAACGGGCCGCGTAGCCGGCTGCTCATTGATGGCCACAATCATGTCGGGGGTCCGGATCTTGTCGACCGAAAAGCGCAATCGGCCGCCGACATCGTGCGCGAACTCCACATAGCCGGTGTTGATAAAGCTGTGATTTTCCCATTCAATAATCCCCACCCAACCGAGGGCTTTAAGTCGGCAAACACCTATATTGCTGAAGCTGTGTCCGGCTCGCCGTCCAGGCTAATCGGCTTCGGTCGAGTGGATCCGACAAATCCTGATCGGGCGGTCCGGGAGGTCGAGAGAATGGGCACTGATTTGAACCTATCGGGAATAAAGCTTCACCCCAGAGCGCAGAAGTTCATGCCTGATCACCCAGGGCTCCTGACAGTGCTGAAAAAAGTGTCGGAGCTTAATCTAGTGGTGGTTTTTGATTCGGGATCAGAGTACGCTCCCTGGCCTGAAATGTCTGAGTTGGCAAGTATGTTTCCTGATGTCCCGATGATCTTAGCCCACATGCGCAAAGGGGACTATATTGACGCGGCCAAGCGCGCTCCAAACATCTACTTGGGAACGACTAAAGTGCCTCCTGAGTTGATAGTCGAAGCTGTTAAAGAAATCGGGGCTGACCGCGTAATATCAGGCAGTGACTCTCCATATGTTTCGATCAAAGCGGAAGTCGACAAGATAAGGTCACTCGATGACCTCTCTGAGAGCGACAAGAGCAATATGCTTGGGCTAAACATGGCTCGTATTTTGCGCCTCGATACCTCATCACAAGTGCAGGCTTCCTAATATCCCGGCTGCTATCTCGTTGAGATAGCGGGGTGCGGTCCAAAAAAACGTCAGCCCGAAATATCTAAATAATTTGAATAGGTTTATATATGGTGCTAATATGAGACCATAATATAGGGATATATAAAGTACTGTTTTGAAAGGATGATCTAAAATGAAAACTATACTTGCAAGCTGTTCGGCAAGTATTTCAGAATTGAAAAGAAATCCAAGCGCCTTGATTGAAAAATCAGAAGGTCAGCCGATAGCGATTTTGAACCACAACTCTCCGACAGCCTATCTTGTTCCTGCTGAAACGTATGAGAAAATTATGGATAGGTTGGAGGATTATCAGCTCGGGCTTATTGTTAGAGAAAGGGAGCATGAAAAAATAGAGGCAATAGAAGTCGACATAGATGAGCTCTGAATATAAGCTCAAATTCATGCCAACCGCCCTAAAAGAGTGGAAAAAATTAGATTCGTCCATTCAGGTTCAGTTCAAGAAGAAACTATCTGAATGCCTCGACAATCCGCATGTGCCGGCCGGTCGGCTTCACGGCTTCACACACCATTACAAAATCAAACTTCGGGCAACTGGCTACCGCCTGGTATATGAGATCTTAGATCAAGAAATTTGTGTTCTGGTTATCGCCATCGGCAAACGGGGCAAGGGAGAGGTTTATAAAAAGGCGAAAAGAAGGAGGAGCTGATGAATCGCTCCACCTAGAACTCAATCATAGAAATGTATAAGTGCGGAATTATTATGACTTGAAATCACAACACGTGAGAAGAGCTTTTGTTAGATTTCCATTTAGACCCATGACTAAAGAGCTGCTTCAGGTCGATTCCAGCTTCCTCGATCAGTTTGAGTTTTTCTTCCCATGTTATTTCTCCTTCGTAAAAGCCGGTGAAAATATTGAGCAAAGTTTCCTTTTGTTCTTCAGTAATTAGTCCTTCATCAACCGCCGCATCAAACTTAGCTTTCTTATATTCCATCCACTTTGAACTGCCCTCATGTTTTTCACCAAACATCTTATTCTTAATGTCTTTATGCCAAAAAGCTTTTCCCTCAGTCGAAACGCTACCTGTTCCATCTCCTGTTGGCTCGGAGGATGCTTGGCTAATTGCAACTGCCATCCAAACAGAAGCAATGACAATTAACATAAATATCGCTGTCAAGCCTAATGTCTTCCGTTCTTTTATGCTAGGCATTTTCCTACTACCCTTCCCTGCTGTGTTTTTGATTAATTTAACGACACAAATCATAATATACCCCGCTTATAGAGCCGTCAATCGTGCACTTGACGCTGAACGACCTACCAAAACCTTGAGAGTCATCTAAAAATAATAATGCCCTATTGGTAGGCACTTTTAGGAGGTCGATCCTGTGGACCTTAGTGGATAAGCTTCGAACATTTACTTAACACTTATTTGGTATAATCCAAAATACAAGCCAGTCAATTATTATGAAAAAGGTATTAATCATGAATGAAGGCCTTACGGTTTCGTCCCCTTTGTTTCTGCTCGTGGCCTCGCTGGGTTTTATCACGTTGATAGCCGGCTTGCTGATGGCACGAATTAGAAAAGGAAAACTAAAGCTGCTTTCAAAGGGTCAGAGAAGCTTGTTCTATACATTATTATTCTCAGGAATTTCAATATCACTTCTCGGCGGCTTCTTCATGTTTGATGGTGATATTTTGGGAGAGGAAACCGGTGGTATTGCCAGAATTATGGGGTTTATGGGCCTGGGTCTTATCATTGCTGCATCCTCAGTCGCAGCCGCCTCCGATAGAAACCGTGAGCATCGCTAGATCAGACAGCCCTTTCTCCTAACCTCCTGCACTTGCCACGCACTCAGAAACTTCCTCTTTGTTGGCAGGTTTCGCAGAACTAATATTCTGAATTAGAGCCGACGATCCGATTAGTCCAGACGACCTGCTCATTACGAAAACGAGCAACCAGTTTTCCATTGGTTGCTCGTTTTTCTTTATATCTACTACCTGGCCAAATGCTGATTTTATTTTACTGGCGTTTACTGCTGTTTCTGCCCATATTTGCTTGATGTGTGGGCAAAATATGGGCAAATAATCGATTTCTTACTATCAAGTACGATCCTATATTCCTCGAATTCAAATTCTAGGGCACTCTCAGCCTCGAAATAATACGCTTAACATTGGGAGCCTCAGGAATAAACGAAGCTCCATCAGCAAAAACATAGATTGCATCCCTTCTTTCGGCATCTGGATCAGCTGAAATAGCTATGCTTTGGCCGAGATCGACATGCGTATTGAATAGCGTACGACTGTATTTTTCTTTGAACAGCGACTTTCCTGACCTTGTGTAGCCGCGTAGAGTCACCTGCTGTTTGCCATCGGTAAAGAAGTAAACCTTTCCCGTGCTGCCCCCAATCATGACATCAACTTTGAAATCGAGCTGACGGGAATTGAGCATCTTTCCAGATGTGGAATATCTCTGCCAAACGTCTTGTTGCTCGCCAGGTGTTTTAATAATGACATTGATAGCAGATTCTTGTTTATCTACCGCAAAACCAATATTCGAGCCCTCTGCCGCATCTTCAATGACAATGTTCGGTCGTGGTTTTCCTTTTGTGTCATAGCTGAAGATAGCTGCGTCAGTATTCTCTGACTCCTTCACTCTGCCATTGAAATAAACACTTCCCTCCTTGTCAAAATCGAGATCCTTAAAATCGAAATACTTGTAATCCACTTCATGTTGCCACACAAGCTTTCCATTTACGTTTCTTTTTTGAACACCGTATCTAGGCCTTCCACCAATGATCTCAACCATAAATACATTTCCGTTGGGGCCAACTCGCGTTTGTTCCAGTTCACGGGGAAGTTCACGGGGAGATTGATCGGAGTCGTAGCTTCGTATCTTTTCTGACCATACTATTTTCCCCTCAGTGCTGTACTTTTGAATTGCAAGATCTTCGGCTATGCCAATGAACAAGTGAGGTAAGTTTGATTCAGGAGCAAGCGCTATTTTTGTAAATTCTGGGTTCCAAATATATTTCTTTTCTTCATGCCTGGTAAAAAAAATCAAACGGCCACTTTTTGCGTCTAGCTTGGCTATATAAGCATCATATTCAAGGTGCTGCCCACCCGTTTCTATCATACCGCTTATGTAGACATGATCCCTTGAAGCGACCATGCCCTGGATGCTTCCTCTACTAATACCTTTTGACCATACAACATTTGCATAAGACTGATCAGATGAAGGGAAGCGTGTCCGGTCAAATTCATTAAAGGCGATCCAACCTCCAAATAAAAACACAAGGATTGTCACGACTGATGTCAGAGCTATTGCTAGACCCGCCAAACCCAATAAAATCGCTTTCAGTAATTTTTTCATTTAGTCACCTAACGGAGCAAACTGGAAACACGAAAGCTATCGTTGTTCTATCGTTATGTTAGCTACAACAGTGATAAGTCGCGCAGGTTCGCCTTGCAAATTAACTACTAATATCGTAACAGGTTGATTGGTTAATTCCAATTATGCGTCTTCTCGATACTCAAGCGCAAAACGATAAGAAAACTTCCATATCTTCCGAACCCTTGCATGTCAGCCACCTAAAGATTTTCGGGTACACAGTACAATACCTGGACGGTGCGTCCAGGTATTACGACATGCAGTTCTTCTAGAAAGTAGTCGGACACCCAATACTTGAGCAACTGAAGAAAGCTGAGATTTTTCAACGCGCAGGGATCAAGAACTCAAATCTTGAAATCGAGCAGCGCAAAAGACTTCAGATTCTAAGGCACTCTCAACCTCGACAGAATACTTATTCCAGGCGGCTCGCTGTCGCCAAGGACATAGATTGCATCATTTCCGTAGTCATCAGGCTCAGTTGAAACGGTTATGCGCTGGCTGAGCCGAGCTTTAACAAAGAATAGCTTGTTATCATAGGCCTTTTTGAAAAGCAGCTTTCCTGACCGTGTATAGCCGCGCATAGTTACCCGGTTTAAGCCCTTTGTGAAAAAATAGACCTTTCCCTGACTACCTCCGACCATAGCGTCAACCTTAATGTTGAGCTGACGGGAACTGAGTACCTTGCCAGAAGTTGAATATTTTCGCCAAATGTCTTTTTGGCCCTCTGGTTTTTGGATAATAATGTTGACTACATCTTTTTGTTTATCAACAGCTAGATAAATATCCGACACCCAGGTCGCATCTGCGCAGATGTGAGTCCATCGCGGTTTTCCTTTTTTGCCGTAGCTAGTGATAGCCGGGTAGGTATGCGTCGGTTCCTCGACCCCTCGAGCGACATAGACATTTCCATCATTGTCAAAATCTATATCACCGAAATCATTGATTTTTTGGTACCACAGAAGCTTCCCTGAGGGGCTCATTTTTTGAATCTTGAATTTAGATGTATTGCGTTTGTGTGTTTCTATCGCCTCAACTATGTACAAATTTCCACTGGGGCCAACTCGCATTGCGACCGCCCATTTGGTGGGGGCTCTGGTCTCTTTAGACCACAAAATTCTACCGCCCGGGCTCGTCTTTTGCATGATTCTATCATCATAAGCAGACCTCATTGTCAGGTAGAGGAAGTCAGATTTGGAGTCAAGAGCAATTTCCGCAGACACTACGTCCACTAAATTCTTTCCATATTCATGCCTTTTGCTGTAGACCAACCACCCGGTCTTTGAGTTGAGCTTGGATATGTAACCAACTGTTTTCCAATAAACATCTTCTGGAAAATAAGAGTCTTTCACCTCCGTGCCTTTTGTGCCAAAAATATAGACATACTCCCCTGAGGCAGCTATCACCTCCTCGCTCAAACCAACGCTTTTTGACCACATGACATCTGGGCTGGACTGAGCAACTAACGCGAAGCGTTCAGCAGAAAAGAGGCCATAACGGGCATAGGCGATCAGCACTACAACTGCAATTGCAACAATGACTGAGATTGTGATAATTCTCGCGGTTCTGGTCATAACCAAAGGGGCCCAATCCCTAAAATGACGCTAACGGTGAACGCTGGTCATGACATCACCGACAGTTATTCTATCGATAACATCAAGGCCTTCAACGACCCGGCCGAAGACGGTATAGTTACCATCTAGGCTTGGTTGTGGCTCTAAGCATATGTAGAACTGGCTACCCCCGCTATTTGGGTCAGCAGCTCGGGCCATGCCCACGGTTCCTCGAAGATGAGGTCTGGAATTGAACTCAGCCGGGATTGTATAACCCGGGCCCCCCGAACCATTGCCTAGTGGATCACCGCCTTGGATCACGAAACCTGGGACCACTCGATGAAAGGTAAGTCCATTATAAAAGCCCTGATTGGTGAGTTTGATAAAGTTGTCCACGGTCATTGGTGCCGCGTTACGGAATAACTTGATCACCATGGTTCCTTTGACGGTCTCGATTACGACGCTTTCATCTCTATCAAGTATGCGGGCTCTTTTTTTGACGCTAAAGATCAGGTCCGCCAAACCATTGACAGCGCGGTTAAGACGTTTCTTGGTTATCTTCTTGACCTTAGTGTTAAAGCCGTAACGATTGTAATTATAAAATAACGGTTTGTAATGTTTATGAGCTTCGCTGGCAGCTTTGATAGCGAAGACTGACACATCACTGACATATGTTTTCCCATTAAACTTAGCGATAAAATATCTTTCGTCGACCACGTTCGTTCTTTTTGTCACGTCTGTTTCATAATTCTTATGCATCCGTCTTCTATATTTGACCCTGTCCGTATGGAGCGGGTTGTTAATATCGCTGAAATAATGGCTCATTAAACCGATGATGCGACTGGTTTTGTCATATTTTTTTTGGCGGTAGCTTTCCACAGCTTCATTAAAAAGCCGGTCTATTTTTTGAGGGGCCTTGCCGTAACGCTTCGGTCCCCAGCGGTCGTAGTAGTGGTTTTTGGGATCATTCAAAACTGTATCGGGGTTATCTGATTTTAGTCTGGCCGCTTTGAAGTTGAACCATTTTGGTCGCCCTAAGGCGTCCCAAGCTTCCTTAATTATCCAATCGTGTGTACCAAAACCGTTGCCTTTCTTGGGGCCGTTACTCCAACCCACTGTTAAAAGCAGCATTATTATTAGGATTAGAAGAAAAGCAAGCTTGCGCATACTTAGAGTATAGAGAATGCTACAAGGCTAGTAAAGATCATGAATTTTTATCGTTTACGAAGAGACTAAAAAAGAGAGCCGACGATCCGATTTGAACGGACGACCTGCTCATTACGAGAACGAGCAACCAGTTTTCCACTGGTTGCTCGTTCTTCCTTTTAGCTACTACTAGCTGGGCTTATGCTGATTCTGTTTTACTGGCGATTACTGCTGTTTCTGCCCATATTTGCTTGGTATGTGGGCAAAATATGGGCAAATGTGCTTGATCAGATCAAGGTTTACGACGGTAAAATAATGCACCGCCCAACCCGATCAAGACCAAGACAAATACGACCGCGTGAAGGATGAACGTTGAGTTGAATTCTCCAGTGTCAACAAATTCTTTATATGACGTGTAAAGCCTAATTATTGCCATACTACTAATAATGTAGATTATTAACTTAGCCGCAAATCTTCGGAACATTCAGGCGCGCCGCGAGCTCATCAACATTTAGCAGAGGTTGCGTTCTACCCATGTCATCGTTCACTTCTAAAGACCTTCGGGGGTCAGGTCTTGAATCGATAGGGTTGCATGTGGAACCATTGATAACTACATCCCCTGTAGCTGCACCAACTAAGACATATCAACAAAAGCTTTTGGGGGTTTGAGGTCTGAAGACGTGATATGGAACAAATAATAAGGTTTTTTCTTTAGTGGTTTGACTTGTTCACCACGCCCATCTTGAAAGAATGGCTCTT
>SDBV01002066.1_pt1 | contig 30119 bp, 19 predicted proteins | sample 2277081 | NCBI WGS metagenome assembly SDBV01 (sample SAMN10402039, study PRJNA504765) | marine sediment metagenome | isolation source: marine sediment core GS10_PC15, 223 cmbsf | place: Arctic Ocean: Southern Knipovich Ridge | collected 2010
GGATATAACAAGAAAAATGGGCTGGAAAATATCGCCTTGCATTGACAAACTTCAAGCAAAAAAAATTGGGGAATATAAGGTTCCTTTCACACTTGTAGGAGCTCTTTTGGGGTTAGCTACAGGAGTTGTTGCTGATAGCGGAATGATGAATGTGATTGGAAGTATTCTTAAACATCACCCAAAATGTGCAACAAGTGTGCTTTTGCCAGTAGCTGCGTATTTTGCTTGGGATAAAATATAAAATATGTGAAAATTTTTAAATGTAATAGAAGGTTTTATTATGAAAGTATCGAATAATGTTGTTTATTTTGTTTCAGGAACAACACTTTTTGGAATGTTCGCTATATCGGGCATGACAGCCTATCTAGCGAATACGTTGCGTGGTACACCAAACGGCTCAGCTCCGCTTTTTGGGGCAGGGATAGGATTTGTTGCTGGAATTGCTCTTGTATTAGGAAAGGCTCTTGTAAGCAAAATGCTTCATTTTGCTCATAATCATCCAACTATTACAATAGGTGCAGTAGGTGCAACAGTTGCTGTCGGAATAATTGCTACGATTTATTTTTCAAAGAAAGAAGAATAGGAATTTTTCAAAGCTTTTGTAGACAGATTGGGCGGCTTTTTGTACAATAAGGCCGCTTTATGAAGACATTTAGTGATTTTGAACTTGAAATTTTAGGCTTTTGGAAAAAAGAAGAGATTTTTGAAAAAAGCTTGGAAAATAGAAAAGATTGTCCTCTTTTTCGCTTCAATGATGGCCCGCCTTTTGCAACAGGTTTGCCTCACTATGGCCATCTGCTTGCCTCTATTATCAAAGATTGTATTTTGCGCTATAAAACCATGCAAGGCTATTTCGTGCCAAGGCGTTTTGGATGGGATTGTCATGGGCTTCCCATCGAAAATGAGATCGAAAAGTTACATAATTTGAAAGGCAAGCATGAGATCGAAGCGTTTGGTATCGATAAATTCAATACAGAATGTCGAAAAATTGTGCTGCGTTACACAAAGCAGTGGGAAGAGACCATTGAGCGCATTGGAAGATGGGTCGATTTCAAAGATAACTACCGCACCATGGATCAAAAGTTTATGCAGTCTGTGTGGTGGACATTTAAAAAGCTCTTTGATCAGGGTCTGATTTATGAAGGTTATAAGGTGATGCCTTTTTCTACAAAATTGGGCACGCCGTTGTCTAACTTTGAGGCCAATTCCAATTATCAAGAGGTAGATGATCCCTCGCTTGTTGTCGCTTTTCAGAAGCAATATACTCCCGATACGTTTTTTTTGGCATGGACCACAACACCTTGGACGCTTCCATCAAATATGGCTTTGGCTGTGGCAAAAGATGTGCGCTACGTTAAGGTTGAGAGGCAAGGAAAGTATTACATTTTAGCAAAGCAGAAGGCAGAAGAGTTTTTTGAAGAGCTCAACGTGGTTGAAGAATTTGATGGTAATGAGCTTGTTGGGCAAAAATATGAGCCCCTGTTTGATCTGTTTTCAGATGAAAAAGAAGCATTTCGTGTGATTGGAGCCGATTTTGTCACGATTGAAGAGGGCACAGGCATTGTGCATATGGCACCAGCACATGGTGAAGATGATTTTTTTGCTGCAAAAGACAATCATATTCCCGTACGGTGTGTGATCGATGACCATGGCTATTTTATAAAAGAAGCCAAAGACTTTGCAGGGCTTTATGTTAAAGATGCCAACAAAGTGGTTATCAGTAAGCTCAAAGAAAAGGGGCAGTTGTTTTTGCAAAAAACCATCCATCACCGCTATCCCTTTTGTTGGAGAAGCGATACGCCACTGATTTATAAAGCTGTTAAGACGTGGTTTCTTAGCGTGGAAAAAATCAAAGATCGTTTAATTGCCGCTAATGAAGAAATTCACTGGATGCCAGGGCATCTGAAACATGGGCGGTTTGGAAAATGGTTGGAAAATGCGCGCGATTGGGCCTTTTCTAGATCACGTTATTGGGGAACGCCTATCCCATTATATCGTAGTGAGGAAGGGGATTTGATTGCCGTGGGTAGCCAGGAAGAATTGGAAACACTTTCTGGGGAAAAAGTGAATGATTTACACCGCGATTATATCGATCTTTTGGAAATTAAAAAGGATGGCAAAATCTATCGGCGTATTTTTGATGTGTTTGATTGTTGGTTTGAGTCTGGATCGATGCCATGGGCGCAAAATGGATATCCGCTGGATAGCCAAGATCCAGGAGTGAGTGCAGATTTTATTGCAGAAGGTTTGGACCAAACACGTGGATGGTTTTATACACTCAATGTCTTATCTGTGGCGCTTTTTGATAAACCCAGTTTCAAAAATGTGATCGTCAATGGCATCTTGCTTGCAGAAGATGGAAACAAGATGTCAAAACGGTTGCAAAATTATCCAGAGCCTACAGAGGTGATCGATGCGTGCGGGGCAGATAGTGTGCGCCTTTACATGCTCAACTCGCCAGCAGCTTATGCTGACGATTTGCGTTTTTCAAAAAGAGGCGTAGAGGTCACTATGCGTCAAGTGCTCATACCTCTTTGGAATGCGTACCATTTTTTTAATACTTACAAAACCATTTATGATTTTAAGCCAGGTGGCAAAGAGCCCAAAAACCCCAGTCTTTTAGACCGATGGATTTTGTCTTGTTTGCAAACCTATGTGGAAAGAGTAGAAGAGGCTTTAGAAAGCTATGATCTACCCAAAGCAGTCCACCCTAATATTGAATTTATCGAGCAGCTGACAAATTGGTATATTCGAAGATCACGTACGCGCTTTTGGCAAGATGAAGCCACACAAGATCGCCTAGCTGCATTCGAGACGCTCTATTTTGTGTTAAAAACACTCAGCTGTGTTGTTGCGCCTTTTATACCGTTTGTTGCAGAGCGGATTTTTCAAGGGCTTAGAATTGAAACAGACAAGCTATCGGTGCATCTGTGTGATTTTCCCAAATTGGAAAATTTGAAAAATCAAGATCTTGAAAAACAGATGGCGTATACACAAATGATTGTTTCTTTAGGACATTCTTTAAGAAAAGAGCAGAAAATTAAAGTGCGACAACCACTTAAAAAAGCCTTTATTATTTCTGCAAATGAAGATGCGTTGTATCACTTGACTCACCATCAAGAGATTATCAAAGAAGAGCTCAATGTCAAAGCACTTGAATTTGTGAAAGATGAAAGCGCGTTTGTAGAACTTCAAGCAGTGCCCAACTTTAGGGTTTTGGGTAAAAAAGTGGGCGCAAAAATGCCAAAATTCAAACAGAAAATAGAAAAGCTCTCTTTTGACGAGATTCAGCAATTTTTGAAAGAAGGGAAGATAGATGTGGTCGTCGATGATGTGACAATGACTTTGACTAAAGAAGATGTGGAGATTCGACGTTGTGCCAAAGAGGGACTATTTGCAAAAACAGATAAAAATATCACACTTGCTTTGGATACAGAGCTTAATGATGAGCTTATTGAAGAAGGCATAGCAAGAGAGCTTGTGAACAAACTTAACACGCTTAGAAAAGAAAAAGGCTTGGATGTACAAGATCGTATTGAGGTGGTGCTAGAAGCACCAAAAGCCATTGAAAAAGTGTTTGAAAAGCATGGCAAAATGATTCAACATGAAACGCTGACAACAAAAGTGGAATTTGGTAAAATCGATGGATTTCCAGTAGAAATCAATGAGCACAAAACTGTGATTGGAATTAAGAAGATATGAAAAGAATCTCCATTACAAAAGCAAAGCACATTTTTTGCCAAGTCGTTCGGCATTTTCTGATTGTAAAAAAGAAGCTTCCCCAATACCAACAAGACGAATTTAAAAAAGCAGCGCTAGAATTTGATGTTGCATTGAAAAAAAGAGATCGTAAACTCCTCAAACAAAAAACACAGCTTTTAAAAAATAAACAGCATCGGATTTTGCCAAAAATTACGTTTAGAAAATGCGTCGAATGGACCCTTGGATTGGTTGTGGCATTTTTTGTTGCATTTACAATCAGACAAACATGGCTTGAGTTGTATACGATTCCTACAGGATCGATGCGTCCAACGCTGCTGGAACAAGATAAAATGCTTGTGTCTAAATCAAAATTTGGCATTAATTATCCCTTCATCAATGGGCATTTCTATTTTAATTCTGAACTAGTGAAGCGTTTGCAGGTAGTGATTTTGTCTGGGAATAATTTGGATATTTTAGATCCTTGGACGCGGTTTTTAGGCGTGCTTCCTGTCAAAAAGCAATTCATCAAACGCCTTGTTGCGAAACCCAATGATCAGCTCTATTTCTATGGGGGTAAAATCTATGGCATGGATGACAAGGGAGGTGTTATTGAAGATTATGCATCACCGCTTTTAAAGGATATTGACTACATCCCTTACATATCCATGCTAGGAAAATCTAGACTTGTGGCAAATCGCACCTATGGGCCTGAATATACCTATTCTCAGTTTGGTATGCCTTTGATTAAAGCTTTTGTCACGAAAAATAACTTTGTTGCGACTGAAGTGTTTAATGGAGAAAAATGGCAGCTCAATACAGGAATGACAACGATGAATGAAAAAGGCTTTCAATATCGAGATCTTTTTGGAATGAAGCATTTCGCGAAAACAAGACTCATTACAGAAAGGGAAAAGAAGTTACTCTATCCAGAAGAAACACTCCAATCACCAACAGATTTTTTTGTAGAAATTTTTTCTCTGCCGAATTTGACGCAAGAAGCATGGGATATTCGTTTAGATCCTACAGGAGTCAAGATCATTACGCTCAAACCTATAATCTCTCTGCTTCCTTTAGAAGAAAAACATTTAGATCGCATCATGGAGCATATCTATACGGCGCGCTTCATTGTACAAAACAACAAGGCGTACAACTATGATCATTTTAGCACTTTTCCTAGCATTGATCCAAAGTTTCTTCCCAATTTTGTAGGAGTGGAAGATGGGACATATGAATTTTTGGATGGAGTGTTGTATAGAATTGATTATTTTGGAAATCGCAAACAAATAGACAAAACCCATCCTCTTTATTCAAAATCGATTGCCAACGTGCAAAATCTCTTTAATTTTGGGATTGGGTTCTATCAATATTTTTCTCCAGAATACGGCAATGATTACGTGCCCAATCGTGTTGCTTATTATAACATGGGAGATCTCTATTTACTCGGACATAAGGTGTTCGATCAATCTGATAAAGTCCTTGTTGAGTTTGTAGAAGCTCAAAAAAAGCGTCAGCAAAACGTGTCGGCATTTTCATCGTTTGCTCCCTTTATTGATGAAGGGCCGCCTTTGAAAGATGGAAAGCTTGACAAATCATTAATTCGAAAATTCGGACTGAAGATTCCACAAGATTATTACTTAATGCTTGGAGATAACCACGCAATGAGCGCAGATTCAAGAGATTTTGGATTTGTCCCTCAAGATAATATTATGGGAACACCCATGTTTAAATTTTGGCCCCTGCAAGATTTTGGTGCGATTCACCAAGCCTCCTCCAAGCACCTGACATTTTCTAACATCTTCATGTGGCTTATCGTCCTTGTATGTTTGATTTTGTACAAACTCTACAAAAACTGGCGCTATCGTCACTTCATAAAAAAAATAAAATAATTTTTATTGTAGTTTTTATTCCTCTTTTAATTTACAATGCTGCCAAAATTTAAGGAGGTTTTATTATGACTAACGTTGGTGAAGTTAACTCATCTGAGCTTGAAATCACTCAAATTGAAGAAGAAGATACATCTATTCAAAAAGAGGAATCAAATGTTTTAAAGAAAGCCGCTTTGGTTGGAAGTGGATGTTTAGCGCTTGTAGCTGTAGCGGCTTTAGGGCTTTATTGGCATGGAAAGCTAGGAGATGTTGCAAATACGATGGGTTCTGCAGCTTTAGAGGGTGCAAAATTATTTGGAAAAACAACCATTATTACCATTGCAGCTGGACTCGGTGTAGCCACAGTTGGGGCCATGATTTTGGGTGGTATTGTTCTAGTAGGGATGATTGCAATAGATAGAATCAGCAAAAAACTAGAAGAACATCATGTGTTTGATCAAGTGAAAGAAGGAATAAAAGAATTGAAGAAAGGAAGTGAGATGTTAGATGGATTTGGTGAAACATTAGAGTCTAACGATGACAAGATCGAAAAAAAATGTGTCTATTCTTCTGAAGGGGTGCAAGCAGACGATGATGAAACAAAAATACCTGTGTTTATACAAATTAATGTTAAAGATATCATTGGAGAAGATATCTCTGCAAAAAAAATACAAAAACTTTTGAAAGCCTCTCAGATGAAAGAATTTGCAGATGGTCGTGTCAAAGGACTTATTTTAAATATTAATTCTCCTGGCGGAAATGCACAAGAATCCCATCTTATTTATCGTGCTATAAAAGAGTATAAAAAGAAGTACAAAATTCCCGTGTATGCATTTGTTGGAGGTACGGTGTGTGTTTCTGGTGGATTTTATGTGGCTTGTGCAGCAGATAAGATTTATGCATCAAAAACAAGTCTTATTGGATCTGTTGGGGTTCGTTCGGGAACGTTTTTTAATTATAAAGAGCGAATGGAGAAAAAGGGTGTAGATGCAAAAACGTTTGCAATAGGTAAAGGCAAGGATGATTTGAATCCTAATAGACATTGGGAATCTGAAGAAGGAAAAAATAGAGAAGACATCATGAAGTTTGTTTATGACACATTTTTGAATGTTGTTGTAAAAAATAGACCGCAACTTTCAAAAGAAAAGCTGATAGAAGAATATGGCGCAGGAGTATTTCCCGCAAAAGAAGCAAAAGAATATGGTTATATTGATGAAACAAAAAGTTATGAGAAAACTATAAAAGATTTAGCACAAGCTGTGGATTTAGACGAAACGCAAGCTTATCAAGTCATACAATTTAAACTTAAGAAAAAGCCCTCTAAGAATATCTTCGATCTTCTAACAAAATTGAATGCAAATACTGCTGATACTGTTTCTCCAAAACCTCAAGTATATTATTTATAACTGATGTTACGCAGTAAATTCTGTTTAGAGGGGGAGCGAAAGAAACGAGATACAAGTATCGTGACGAAAAGGCAACTCCGAGAGTTGAACAAGGCGCGATGCGCCGTAGATTGTCTCTTGTAGCTCTCCTGTGGACAGAAGTGAGTAGCGTAAGGTTAGTTTTGTAAAAACCTAGCCAATAATAGAATCTCTGAAGGTAGTACAGGCTAGCTCAAAGAAAGTATTTAAATCATTTATATAGGGATCGATATAAGCATTAAATTGTTCTAGCTCTTCAATGTTAGAAAATCTATGCAAGCATCTTGCTCTTTTCAATGCGATGATTTTTTCTTCTGCTGTGCCAAACTCCTTCATGCAGATGTATAGTTTAGCTTCTAAATGGTTCAAAAAAAAGGGAGAAAAGAGGTAAGGATACTTTGTAGCGTCTGTAGGATGACTTTTTACAAAAGCTTTGGCTTGTACAACTTTATCTAGAAAATTTTTAAAGATTTCTTTTGGAGGAACCCAATACAAAAAATCGTCAAAATCAAACCACTCTTGCGTAGGATTTTTCCGGTTTCTTTGAGGAGTGAAATTAGGTGTAAAATGCCTTAAGTGATAATCCACATAAAGACTATGTACTGTGTGTTGTATACCCTCACAGCACAAATCAAAAGTATCTGCAAGCGTGCTTGCACATTTAGAATAGGTTAAACATTCTTGAGTTTCAGGAATATAGTGCGCTCCATAGACACAATCACCTCTAAATCCATAGAGTGCTTTTTGGGGATGAATGATTCTTAAATACGTCATAAGGAGTAGATGTTTCAAAGAATTGTTATGGGGATCTAACTGCACACACTGTTCTAGAATATTGCAAGTCCATGCATTGACTCTACTTGATGGATAGTTGGTTTGGTACATCAAAAGAGCATAAAGAGCGAGATAGACCTCTTGTGGGTCTTGACTTGTTAATTGGACGGGAGAATCAAAGAGTTTTTCTAGTTGTTGGACGGGTATGTTATGGAAATCAGTCAGAAAATCAGATTTTAATGTATCAAAATAGGGACATTGAAGATTGGAATGGCGATGTAAATAATACATGATAGTAAATAAAAAAAGTTTACAATAGCTTGATGTAGAAAAATAGAGGGCTGCTTTAAAAAACATGATTTGATTCAAAATAACTTGAGTCTTTGGATCGAATTTGATTTGAAAAAGAGTCTCTTCTAGCTGTATTTCCAAATCTTGTTTGTTAGGAAAATCAAAGTAAATTCCAGAACATAGATCAAAAAAGACGGTTTGTTTGAATTGCACATAAAATTCTTGTGAAATTTGACCCAAAAATTTTTCAGGCAGTGAAAAACTGGTTGGGGGGCTAAAAATCACGCGTGTTGCCATTCATATTCCTTGTTTGATTAAACAGGATACCACAAAAAGACGCATCACTCAAGCTTTAAAATGTCAGACTCGATGCATTTTTCAGGATGGGATTTTGAAATGATTAAAAGACGCAATCGTTTGATGTTGAACTTGTTGATATCTGAGATTGCAATATGGATATGGGTGCCCAAAGAGTCGTTTTGTGAGGTAAAAGCGATTTTGTGCATGGAAGTGTCATCTGTAATGTAGCAAGCATAATCATCTGTTTGAATTTTAGGAAGCGTCAAAACAATCTTTTCTTTGAGAACTTTGGGCGCTTGTACAAAATACAAAGGAGATAAGGGCAGGGTTGTTTTAGGAGAAACGAGATTTTGTCCACAATCGATAATATGGAGTTTTGCTTTAATAGGAGCGCCTTTGACTTCAATCCATACAGGAAAATAGAGAGTATCTAAAAAATAGACCTCTAAGACCTTGTTTGCAATATCTGAGCCGTCCTTTGGCCATCGTGCTTTGTAAACAGAAATTTTAGGGTGTTTGACTTTTAAGATTTTGGGAAGGGGAGGGATCCAACAATTACGCATATCAGGTTCTTCTTTGGGTGGAGGATTGCCTACCTTGCGTCGTTTATTATTTGGAATTTCTTCAAATTTTAAGTTCATCAACGTGGTAAAAAAATCAAAATCGTCTTGTCGATTTAAATAGGCGTTATGAACAAACGAATAACTTTCGATGACAGCGCCAGAATGAAGATCGATGTTAGAAAAGATCCATGATGTATGGCCCAAAGCTCTTTTAGTTACCCAAGTGTGCCAATCGGTATTTTTAGGATTCACTTCAGAAAGAGGAAAGGCAATTTCTTCGATGAGCATGTGGTCGGTGTCTTTAGAATTGATATGAAAAAGCGTCGCATTACCCTTTTGTGCAATAATAAAAAAATCACCCTTTTTTGAATCATTAAAACGATTTTTTAAATAAATGGAATCTGCAAAGCCTTTAACAGTAATAAATAAAGAAACAAAAACAAGAGCTAAATTTCTAATTAACATGTCTATAATTTAACTTATAATTTAATTAATTGCAAAATTAATTATTTTCTTGCATTTAGAGGGGTGGAGGAAACAATGAGACTGGCGTGTCTTTTTATCACAGCTGCATTTGGGTGGGCTCAAGTTGACAATCCTGTTGTCATTCAAGGGGATGCGAGTATTCAATCCAATCCCAATGAGATGATTATATGCTCGAATTCTGATAAGACCATCATCAATTATGAGCGTTTTGATGTTGCAAATGGTGAAACGATCAGATTTCAACTACCCAACCGCCAAGCTTGTGTACTCAATAGAGTACAAGGCGCATATCCTTCTAAAATTGAGGGTGCCATTTTTAGTAATGGAATTGTCTATTTTGTCAATCCATATGGCATTGTTTTTGGACCCAACTCTACAATTAAAGCTGCGCAATTTTTTGCAGCATGTGCGCATATTTCAGATCAAGATTTTTTAGAAAATCAAGTGCGTTTTACACAGGTTCAAGGGCAGATCGAGAATTTGGGCAAAATAGAGGCAGATCAAGTGCACCTCATTGCAAAAGACATCTTCCAAAGAGGACAGATCGTAACAAATAATGGATTTGTTTCTTTGAGTTCTTGTGATGAAGTGGTCATTGGAGAGATGGATTCTAATATCACCCTGCATTTTGTGCCTTCTAAGAACACTAAAAAGAATCAAATAGAGGTGGATGGGAAAATTGAGGCGATGCAAGCAAAATTTTCGGCAGCAGACATGTTTGGTGCCATGATCCATATCAAAGAAACAAGCGATTTAGAAATTCAAGCATTGCATATTGATGCAATCGCCTTTGATATGACAAAGGGTGAAATAAAAATCGACACAGGGCTTATTTTGGAAAGTCTTAGAGTGGATGCAGATACAACCTATTTGAAAGGGGAACATCACTTAAGTGGCAATACGACAACATTTGCTACCGATGTGGTTTTGGGGGCCAATACCTCTATCACAGATGCAGGAAGTATCATCTATGAAAAATCCGTCTCTAGCGCAACAGGTATGTTTTACACATTGACTCTAGATGCTGGTAGTGATGTAGACATTAAAGGGAGTGTGGGAATAGATTTTCTGCATGCACTTGGAGCATTAACAATCAAATCGTGTCAAAACTTAAATCTATTGGATACGGTATATGCGCATAAAATCGAGCAAAAAGTCGGATTTCTTGATACGCACATTGTCGGTCCTGTTTTTACATTCTCTCCTTTAGGTGATGGAGGAAATGTCAAAATAAAGACCCAGGGCAACATTTTTGTCGACAAAACGATCGATACAAGACCAGATCTTTTTTCCACTACAGGATTATTTGGAGGAAATGTCACTCTTGATTCCAATGCGTCTGTGATTGTCCACGATATTATCACAGATGGAGGGAAAAATGTTTTAGTACCAGGTACTGGTGGAAATGCGGGGCATGTCACGATTAAGGATAATCCCGACATGACAATTACAGATAAAATTTCATTTTCTCCGGTAGGAAGGATTGGACTTTTTGGATCGATCTCTGCTCAGGGAGGACAAGGTTCTACTATTGGATTTGGTGGAGAGGTAAAAATTTCAAGAAATAGAGAGCAATTTCCAGATATTGCAACCGTGTATTCCAATCCTCAAGGATCAGACCTCACCATTGAAGCCGCTACCATTCGTTTTCATGAAAATAGCGTTATCACTTCTTTTGGAAGCATTATTTTTACAGCGACAAATAAGCTTACGGTTTCAGATCACACTGCGGTCAATAATGTGCAGATCTCTGCCAACAACCTAGACGTGTTAGTTCATTCTATTGGGGGAATTTGTTTATCCAATGGATCAAGGATGAATAGTTTGTCTGTACATTCTTCTGCAGGGGGAAAGGTGGATCTTTTCTTTCCTGTGCAAAATATCAATTTCATCGGTTTTGGTGTCGTTGATCTTATTGTGAATGAACTCAACCTTGATCTTTTGGGAAGATCAAGACTTATGGATTTCTTGCTTTTTGGAAATACACCTTTAAATTTTAATCCTCTTGCCTTTGAATCTTTGATTTTAACCAAGCCTGACTATTTAACCACACCCTATCGTTTGCAACCCACCTATCGAAAGATGAAAGCATTTTCGGTGACTGATTCTCCTAGTATTGATGCGCTGGCAGCTGAAATTGATGCGCTTATTTTTAGACAAGACCTAACACTCATGGGAAGTTGGAATCAGTTGAGACGGGTGATTTTAGAGAAAAATCCTGTCGATACGGTTGTATTGGTCTATACGCAACGTTTGAGAACAGGGACCTTTTCACCGATGCGTTTTATTGAGCAACTGCGTTTTTCTGCACGAGGAAAAAATGCGCTTGCTCATATCACACAAATCATTGACCTTAAAGAATCCATAAGCAGCCTAAACACTCCTTTATCAGAAAAAACGACTGCTTTGATTTCAGAATTCACACTTCCTAGCACTTTAACAAAAGAACAATGGAAGGATGTCAATATCGTAGTCGAAGATAAATTAAACCCTTCTTCTTTGAACTAGTTTTTGTCAGATTCGGCTGTTTCTTCAGCAGGTGTTATTTCTTTAGCTGTTGTTTCTTCGGCTGTTTCTTCAGGTGGTGTTATTTCTTCAACTGTTGTTTCATTGGATGGAGTCTCTTCTTCATTAGACACAGCTGTTTTTGGATAGAACTGAGCACTAAATTGTTCAAAAAGAGGAGCTGCGTCATCGCGTGGATTAAAACTCGCTTTGACGGCAAACACCTGATCATCATGACTTAATTTACAATCAAGGAAGACTTTGACGTGAATTTTATCTAGTGCATCTAATACAAATTTGAAGTTTTCCATTTTGAGAGGAGTGATATTTTCTAATACGCATTCCATTCTATAATTGAAGAGGGCGAATTGATTTTGGAATGTTTTTAAAGTTAAAACAAAAGCTTCCTCAAGCCACAGCTTGGTTGAAGAATTTTGATCTAAAGAAGCCATGTTCAGATCTCCAAAAAGTTCATCAACGGGAAGATAAAATTTGGCGATTTCTTTTTTGCGATCGTATTCGACTTTTGTTAAGTAGCTAAAAGGAACAATGGTATTTTGAAAAAAGGCTTCTTTTAAAGCAGGATCTAAAACCCAAGGATGATTTTTTAATACAAGTAGAGCTTTGATAAAAGGCATTTTGATGTTGCCCGTGTCAGCAAGGATAAGCTCTGCATTAAACAGTGTGAAGGTTAGAAGAAACAAAACCGCAGAGTTGTCTTTAAATGTTTCAAAAGTTGAATCAATTGATCCTTGACGAAATTGTATGGAGTTCTCTTCATCTAAATAAGCAATTTTATGAAAGAGTACTTCTGAAAGCTGGCGTATTTGCTCTTTTGTATCGTCACTGAAATAGACAAAGTCTTGTGTGCAGAACATTGTTTTTTCTAAAGTCAGCAGCTCTTCAGGAAGCTGTGTGTTTTCAAAAAAAGTTTGAATCGATGTGGATTGATATTCTAAAAATCGCACCATTTCGTCTACAGAATGTAACATTTTTTGTTCATCTGCACCGAGTTGAACATGGTCTTGCTCTATCAATTCTTTAATATGCGCCACAATAGAAGTTAAATGTTGAAAATCCTTGGTTCTAAGTTTTTTAAGTCTCGGAATCACACACTCATCTAGCATTTTTGTGTCTGTGAGCGTTGTATCTACATATTTTTTGGTTTTAGTTTCATAAAGTAATTCTTCGAATTTTCTCGTGATTTTATACATGTCATAGGTTTGTCCATCCTCTTTTTTGAAGTAGTGTCCCAGCAGTCCTTCTTCAAAAGTCATATCTTGAACAAAATCTTTAAAGTCTGCAATGGATTGAACGGATTCTAAGTGTGTTGATGTTGTCATAAAAAACCCCTTTTTGAGAAGTTATTCTAGCTCAAGACATAGATTAATGCAAATCCATTCGTAAAAAATGTTTAAATTCGTTAGATTGAAAGTAGGGGTGATGGAAGATGAGAGGCCTCGTTGTTGCCTTAGTATTTTTGAGCGCAGTATTTGCATCTGAGGATAGCCAAAAAGAGCATACCTATAAGCTACCTAAATTTTCTGTGGTGGTAATGGATGAAGCTGCGAAATTATTCTCTTCGCAAGAGTTGCAAAAGTTGCCTTTAACATTTGGTTTACAAAATCACACGTTTTTAGTTCTAAAAAATATGCCTGCCACCATCTATTCGATCGATACACTCAATCAACTAGGTTCTTCCTACTTAATCACAGATACAGCCCTGCAATCGATGTCAAGACAACTTGTGCAGCATTTTACTGATCAAGGGATCATTGGGGTCTATGTCAATGTAGATTTTACCTTTGAAAAAGGAGCGCTTTCTTGTGTCATTTTTCGTGTTTTTGTTGCTCTGTGTGATTCTACGCGCACTCTAACTCCAAGTATTTGGCCAGGTCAACATAATGTAGACCAGTACCGGTTTAAAAACATTCGAAGAGATTCTCCCGTCAAATCCATGGATCAAAAAGATTTAAAAAAGAGTGTGGTGAATAAAAATACATTGGATGAATATGCCCTTTTTCTCAATCGCTATCCCAACAGACGCGTCGATATTCAACTAAGGCCTTTAGAACAAAAAGGCGTAGTGGGGATTGATTATGTCATTACCGAAAAAAAACCCTGGCGTGTGTATTTAAATTTAGCTAATTCTGGAACAGAGCAGATTGGTCGGTGGGTGTATAGCATGGGATTTATCCATACCCAAGCCTTTTTGGCAGATTCCACATTTAGAATGGACTATGCAGCTTCAAATAAACGACGTTTTCATTCGTATGAGATGAGTTATGATGTGCCTTTTTTCAATGTGCATAGATCTCGCATCAGAGCCTATATTAGCTTTAATAAATTCTCTTCTTCTCAACTTTCTCTTCCCAACCCAGAATTTAGAGGAAGTCAGACAAAAGTAGGCCTCCAATTTTACCAAAATTTTTATCAAAAACACACTTTTTTTATCGATTGGATCTTAGCTCTTCAATATCGTTATATCAAGGGTATCAATTCTTTGCTCAATCAAGATGGACAAGCTAGATTTTTGCTGCCAAGGGTTGCGCTTAGATTTGATTTGGATGCGATCAATACACGCACCTTTTTTGAAATGGGATTGAGCACGACGATCAATGGATTTATGGTAGGATCGAGAAAATCTCTGCAAAATTTAGGGCGTTATGATGTGGACAATCAATGGTTTATTGTTGATGGCAAACTCAACACATCCCATTATATCAATTTGCATCGTGCAGAAGACAAAAACTATCCAAAAGTGCATGAGATTTGCCTTGAGGCGAATGGACAGTATGCTTACAATTATCGGTTAATTCCAGAACTCAAAGCTGTTGTGGGGGGGATGTATAGCGTGAGGGGCTATCCCAATTCTTTTGATTCAGGAGATAGTGCTTACGCAGCGCAAATTGAATATCGCTACCATTTACCAAGGGGGTTTAAGGTCAATCCCAATCCTAAAAAGCTTTTTGGCAAGACGTTTAGAGTGGCGCCTCAAACTTTAGGTGGGGCTACAGATTGGGATCTTGTGTTTAAATTCTTTTCAGATAATGGCTATGTATATAATAACCGACCCTTAGCAGAGATCAATACGTTTATGCTTTCAGCAGGAGGAGGGATAGATTTTTCCCTTTTTGACTATTTGACTTTGAAAATGGATGTAGGTGTGGTGCTAAAAAATACAAACGGCACTCCTGTATTTAATTCAAATACGGGAAATGTGGAAGCTGTATTTGTCAAACAAGGACACACACGCCTGACATTTAGCGGAACTTTGATGTATTAACCTGAATTTAAGAATTTAGGTTATGCGCTTGGCCAGTCATCAAAGACAAACTTTCCGTCTTTTAAGATCACTTCGCCATCCGCTTCAACAGTGCCACCTTTTCTAAGGTCACAGATCATATCCCAGTGCAATCCAGACATATTTTTATTACCTGTTTCTGGATAACCAGAGCCCAAAGCTGCATGAAATGTGCCTCCAATTTTTTCATCAAAAAGAATGTTTTTTGTGTGCTCTTTGATTTGAAAATTGGTACCAATAGCAATTTCTCCAAGTCTTTTAGAGCCTTCATCTTGGTGGATCATTGCTTTTAAAAAATCGAGCCCTTTACTTGCTTTGTAATCCACAACAACACCTTTTTCAAAAGTCAGTTCAATGTCATGCACTTCATGACCTCGATAGATGGCGGGGAAAGAATAATGTACATACCCATTCACGCCGCCATCTTTAGCAGTTAAATTGGGTCCTGTAAATACTTCTCCATCTGGAAAATTGTTTTTTCCACAACAACTTATCCATTTCATATCTTCGACATTCACTTCTAAATCAGTGCCATTGTACGCCTTGAAACGTAGCATTTTTTTTGTATTTAGAAAATTGGCAACCTTTTGCTGTTTGACATCGATTTCTTTCCAAATTTTGACAGGATCTTTGTGGTTTAAATAACCTGCATTGAAGACAAATTCTTCATACTCGTCTAGACTCATTTCTGCATCTTGCGCGCTGGCTTGTGTAGGAAACAGTGTCCCACACCAGTTTAATTCCTCTTTTCCTGCACGTTCCATAAATATTGATGAGAGTTCTTTTTTGGAAGCAGAGTTGAGCGCTTGTTTTGCTATAGAGGTGTGCGAAAGCGCTTTTGTATTTACTTCTGACCAGATACCAATGTAGGCGTCGATGGTTTTTGTGGTATGCAAATCAAGCTTGGAGCAGTATTTGAGCTGATCTTCATTGGCATATTTGAAAAAAAGCGGTTTTAAATGATCCGGGCTGAGTTTTAAATCTACATAAGCACCTTTTTTGATCAATTCCACATAAATGGCATCGATAAGAGGCATGGCAACAGGATCACTTTTGATCATGACCAGCTGTTTTGGTTGAATAGTGCAGCTATACTCTACAAGAATAGAGGCCAATTTTTCCAATCTAGGATTTTTCATAAAATTCCCTAAGAAGTTAAAAAACAGAATATTAGGGCAAAAAGTTTTTTTTAACAAGAAAAAGTTTTTGATAAAACCTTAAATTTTTTATGGTACGGTTAGGAGATATATTATGATGTGGCGCATATTTTTATTAATTTTGGCTGGATTTTCGCTAAGTTTTGGCGAAGAAAATGCCGGTCAATCGGATCAGTTGAATCAAGATATAAAGAATCTTGAAAAGAGGAAGGAATATTTCGAAGCGACAATCAAACGCACAAAAAGAACAGCGTGGAGATTGGAGTTTCAAGATCCTGGTTATTCAAGACAACTTGACCAACAAGCAAAGATGTATCAACAAGAGTTAGATACAGTCAATGCTGAGCTTGCAGAAAAGTATCAAGAAAGAGATGCTCAGCCAGGCCAGTAACCTGATGTTTAAGCGTCAGTCTTATCTTTTTTGAAAACAGGTTAATGGGGTTACCACTGACTCTGCATATTCATTCCAACCTATAGGAAGGCTGCGAAGAGCGATCAGGGAAAATAAAATCATTCCATAATATCATCATTCAAACTAATTCATAAAACTAGTGTAAAGATGCTCAAGATTCTGTGCAATTTGAGTGATAAATTCCAGTTAAGATCAATAAAAAGCGTATTTTAATAAACATTTTTGTGTTACTGTTGTTTTGCTTTTTCGTGAGGTAAAAATGAAAAAACTACTTTTTACACTATTTGTTTGTATGTTTTCTGTATGTGTTCATGCAGAACATTCTAAAGAAGTTCAAAGAATTCAAAAAGCGACTTCCAATATGAAGTACATTTTATGTATAGACGGTGGAGGAAGCAAAACGACTCTTCATATCATCGATTCTCAAGGTATTGTTCAAGAACTAACTTCTCAGGGTCAAGTTGTGGAGATGACTAAAGGGGGATGTGGGAACATCAATTTTGTAGGAAAGGAAGGGATGAAAATAACTTTTCATCAACTCTTCGATGATTTGGAAATTCACGGGGTTCCTATATCTGAACTGTCTACTCAATGTGCCATTGTCACAGGTATGGGAGGGCTTGGAGCTGTTCAGAACCAAGAAGCTGTCTGTGAGTTATTGGAGGATTTTGGTTTTTTAAAAGAGCACATTGTGCCCCTGTCAGATGCGGCGCTTTCATTAGAAGTTGTAGGAGAAAAAGGCATCATTTTGATTTCTGGGACAGGTTGTATTGCTTTTGGTAGAGATGGAGGAGAAACAAAAAGAGTGGGGGGATTTGGCAAACTCATTGATGATAGCCCTAGTGGTTATGGGATTGGACAATTTGCAATAAAAAGTACACTTGAGGAAGAACAAGGATATGGCACACCGACACTTTTGACAAAAATGATCAAAGAACATTTCAAAGTAGACCGTATTTATGACATTGTTGTTCCCATTCATAGCAATGAGATTGGCCAAGACCAAATCGCAAGCCTTTCTAAAGGTGTTTTTGAAGCAGCAAGACAAGGTGACATCGTTGCCAATAAGATCATTGCTAAAACAGCAAAAAAGTTGGGGCTCGTACTTAGAAATTTGTTAATGCTACTTCAAAAAGAAATAGATTATAATGTCTATTTGATAGGAGGGCTCTTTTTAGATGAAAGTGCAAATGCATTTATTGAAATGATCAAAAATACAAAAGCGCTTCTGGCGCATCTTCAAGAAAATAGACAAGAAATTTGTTTTCATAATATTGCAGATCGTCCAGGAGCATTGTTTGCAATGCAAAAAATTTTGGAGCATTTGGGAAAATAATTTCTTGCAAAGTTTTTGGAAAATGTCTAAACTCCCTAGAAATTATGCCAAATCGTAGGACATTAAACTTAAAAAAAACAGAAGATTTCCCTTCTGTTTTTTTTTGCCAAAATTAAGGAGGTTATTTTATGTATAAATTTTTAATAAGCTGTCTATTTTTAATGGCAGGATTTGCTCAAAATCCCTATTTAGAAAAACAGCTTTTTGTTATTCGAAACCCCCAAACAAACCGTGTGGAGTTTAGAAAAGCGATGAAAAAAATTGGTGAAAGTTTAGCTGTAAGAATTTCTAAAAACTTATCCACAAAAACAGCAAGCATTAAAACGGTCTTAGAAAAAAGTGCCGATCACCAGTTGCTGGATGAGGACTTGGTCCTAGTGACCATTTTAAGAGCAGGTCTACCTATGCTCAATGGAATGATGAAAGTCTTTCCAGATGCAGAAATTGGGTTTTTAGCGATGAAACGCAATGAAAAAACGCTACTTCCCACGGTGTTTTATCAAGGAATGCCTTCTTTGAAAGGTAAAACAGTGATCATTGCAGATCCCATGATTGCTACAGGGGGAAGCATGCTCGATGCTGTTAAAATTGTAGAATCTTTGGGCGCGAAAAGAATCATTGTTGCAGGAGCGATGAGCACCGATCATGGCATTGGAAAAATTAAGCAGTATAAAAGCGAAATTCCCATCTATTCAGGTGTCATAGATCCTTTATTGAATGAAATAGGCTATATTGTTCCAGGTCTTGGTGATGCAGGTGATCGATCCTTTGGATTAAAAATCGACTAATTGTCTAGAAATTAGGAAGAAAGCTTGAAAAATTCAGGCTTTCTTCAAATTCTAATCGTTAACTTTTGAAATGAAAAATCTCATCTTTTCATATACGTGAATTGCTGGAGGTCGCTTTTTTGTTCAAAGACATTAATTGGACATACCCTATGTTTATACGTTTTGCTTGAGAAAGACCAAGTGATTTTAAGAATTGATCTATACGCTGAAATTCCTCCAATACGGAAGGGGAATTTCTTTCGATGACTTCGATTTCCACAAAAGAACCGAGCTCGTCTACTATATCTAAATTGATTTCAAGTCCCTGAAACTGAAATACTTTTCTTGTCTTATTGATATGGCAGTTTTCTTCAAATCCTAAAAGCTGAAAAATCTTTAAAAGCTTTTCGCTGTCACTAATTTCGATTTCGTATTCGTCACAGTATCTTTTGTCTTCTTTAAAATTTAACTTTTTGAAGCAAAGTTGTTTCTTATCTTTCATTTTGCGTATTCTTAAGTAACGAGTTTGTATGTTTTCTTCTATCCAATCTATTTTAGGATGTGTTAAGTAAATTTCTTCATGAGATTGTACTTCTTGAAATTTAGTATTTTGGTTTAACCATTTTTCAAAAATATGTAGTTGGGCATCTGTTAATTTGAGCTTTACTTCAATTTCTTCATGACTTTTTTCTGCAATTGTATTCATTTGCTATTTCCTTAAAATTTTTTACCTTATCCAAGGGTATGTTGTTTAAGCTTAATAAGCAATTTTGTAAATAAACATCATATTCCAACCTTTTGTTTTAGTAGACGATTTGGTTGATGCACCATAAAATCACTTTTCTCTCGCAAGTAAATTTGGACTTTATTCAAATTGTTTCTAAAATATTTTCATAAGTTTCATTCATTTGCGGAAAAAATGCGGAAAATCATGAATTAAAAAGTGAACTTATGTAGAATTATTTTTTAATAAGACTAATCCAGGTGTAGAAAGTTTGAATAATCAACTAGCAGATAGTTCTTTAATTCTCTATCAAACAGATGATGATCAAACTCGTATAGAAGTTCATCTTATCGATGAAACAGTTTGGTTAAATCAAGCTCAGATGAGTGAGTTGTTTGACAAAGATAAGCGGACGATTTCTGAACATATCCAGCATGTTTTTGAAGAAGGAGTATTACAAGAAGATTCAACTGTCCGGAAATTCCGGATAGTTCAAATGGAAGGATCTCGTGAGGTTTCTCGTTAAATAGATCATTACAATCTCGATGTTATTATTTCAGTTGGTTATCGTGTGTGCCCTCATAGAAGAAAAAATTATTCTGTTCTATTGCATTTTTTCGTAGAATTTCTTTGAAATTTCCTCGATTTTGTGAAATACGGTCATCATCAGTGGATAAACCTTTATGTTCGTATCTTTAAATACAAAGTCTACCCACTCAATAACTGCGACTTCAAGTCCTGACGTTTGGAGAGGAATCCAAGTGTTTGGATCAAATGTCACTGGGACCCCATTAATTGAGATCGTCGCTCCTTGTGACGTTGTTATTGCTCCAGCCAGCGCGGATATTGTTGGGCCTCTGCCTTTGAGTCCAACACTATAGGTTTTGCTTGATGTTCGTTGTTGCTCCGAAAGCGAGTTATGTTTGTTATCATTCACAATCTGGCATAGATCACACAACCATGTATCGCCACATACATGTGGTTGTATAGCTTCAATCAAGGAATAAATATCTGGGCGGACAGTCTTTAGGTCTGGCAGATTTTTTTGTATCGACTTATTGAAGTCCTGTTCGTTCTTGCCGTATGGAAAGCAAATTCTTTTTCGCGGTTTCAAGTTATTTTTCTCTCGATGGGGGGCGATTATAGTTTCATAGATATCTTGGGCCATGTAATCTAGGCACGGTCTTAAATTTCCCATAACAATCGTGACGTCAATGCGGAGAAAATCAGGTATAACCTTGTTTTGGAGTGACTGATCGTAAGAGTTTTTGATCTCTAGTAAACGATCCTTAACATCTGCTAGGAGAGATTTAATGTCGTCGTAACGCGTCATATATTACCGATGTCGAATTATTATTAAAAGTGTGGGGCAAGCTGGAATTGAACCAGCGACCGGCGGGTTATGAGTCCGCTGCTCTAACCACTGAGCTACTGCCCCAACAAACTCTGACATCAGCTATCAAAAAACCATAACATTTCGCAAAGTCTTTGTCAAAAATCAATATTTTTGTATGGTGACGAAATAGGGGTGTTAGAAAACCTCGGTGGGGAAAATTAGCGTGTCGAAATTGCGTATTATTCAATGCATTGCCATCTGCTTGTGTCTGAATCAAGCCTATTGCCAAGATCTTACTCAAAGAGAATATTCACCACCCAGTCTAGCAGATAGCATTCCACCGACTAACTGGGATGAAGTCAGCGATAAAAAACTCGAAGGCTATTTGCAAGCGCTTATCGACATGAACTACTATGAATCTCAGGTCGTCGTCACCGTCAAAGAAGGTGTCGTCTATTTATCCAATCTTCCAAAAAACAAATTGCTTGCAAAATCCATCATTTCCTACGTTAAAGAGCACCCTGGTGTCAAAAAAGTGATTGTGACAGATGTTCCCATTGAAGATCCAGGCAGGCTTGCTCATGGCAATCGTATTAAACGTGTCAGAGGTATTTGGTTTCCTCAAAACACCACACTTTTTGCGCCCCTAATTGCAAGTCCTCGCCAAGTCAAGTACTCATTGGGCTATCGCATGGGTGATGAGGTGGTTGGAAAACAAGCTACGGCTATCTCATTTGGGGATGATTTTCCTATCTTTAGATGGAGGCAGGTATGGAAATGGAAAGGGGATTTTCAAATTAGCATTGAAGCTGGATGTTGGACGCTATTCTCTTACGATACAAAAGGCAAAAGAGTTCAAGATCAATTTGCAGAACATTTTAATACCGATTTTCTAGGGGGCTTAACCTTTACCTATGCTGTGGAAGGCTGGGCATATCGTTTACGCATCTGGCATCTTTCCTCACACTTGGGAGATGAATTGATTATCAATAATCCAGGTATCGAAAGAGTCAACCCTAGCATGGAAGCGATTGATTTTTTTGCCTCTTACCAGCTTACAGCACAAATTCGTTTGTATGGAGGAGTGGGTGTTTTACAGTCAGACAATACATTCAAGCTCAAGCCTTTTTATGTGGAATATGGGATTGAATGCCGCTTTTTTGGCAAAAAGAGCCATTTCCATGGACTTTACTATGAACCATTTATTGCCATGCATTTTCGCAACTGGCAAGAGTATAATTTTGAAATTGATGGAACCTATCTTGTGGGATACGAATTTAGTAAACTACAAGGAATTGGTCGCAAATTTCGCGTCTATTTCGAATACCACCATGGCTTTTCTCTAGAAGGGCAGTTCATGATTAAAAGAACTTCCTATGCATCTCTTTCTTTTTCTTATGGATTTTAATTTTGAGCACCATACTCAATTAATAGATTTTGGATTTCTGAAGAAGCGTGAACCTGTTTTGCAAAATCAAGTATGCTAGAGTTTTTTTCAATGCGTTCATTATAAATTAATGGCATATACGTTCCGCTTCTATATTCTATTATTCTCGTATGGATTGGTTTAGAGGTTCGAATACGTACATCAGCCCCTGCTTCTAAAAGCTGCTTAATGATAGTGAATTTTTTTTCAAATACTGCGAGAAATAAAGGAGTTAATGACGATTTGTTTTTTGCATTTATGTTTGCTTTTGATTGTATTAAGAGTTTAACTAGAGAAAATGTTCCACTCTTTGCAGCTATGTGTAATGAGGTATTTCCTTCATTATTAGCAGCGTTTAGATTTGCTTTTGCATCGATTAATATTTGTACAAGTTCAATTCTATTTGGAATATGATAGTCATCTATGACTTCGAGAAGGGGAGTATTTCCTTTAAAATCGGTTTTTTCAATATCTATACCTGCTTTTATAAGGGTTTTAAGCATATCAGTGCGTCCCCTTTTCACAGCAAGATATATTAAACTTTCCCCTATTTTATTAGTAATGTTTAGATTTGCTTTTGAATTCACTAGTATTTGTATGCATTCATGTCCAAATTGAAAGGTATTTATAGCTTTTATAAGGGGAGTATTCCCTTTAAGATCGGTTTTTTCAATATTTGCACCTACTTTTAGCAGCGCTTTAAGTGCTTCAATATTTTCATGCTCTACAGCAAAATGTATTGCTGTTTGATTCGTTTCATTAGCAACTTCAACATCTATTCCTAGCTCAATGTATTTAAGTATTCTATGTAAATTGCCGACTTTTGCAGACTGCAGCCAATCATCAATGTTATTCTTATCTACAGTCCCGTTGAAAAACCAATCTATGAAATCATCAAAAGAACTTGCAAAAGAATTTACACGAATTAAAATAGAAATCGTCTTTTCTTTTAGGCTGTTAAAAGAAAGATCATTGAGTCCTGCATTTTTTAATATTTGAGATCCCCAACGATTTGTTGATTCTGAATCCTTATCAGTCGAAATATTTTCTGTTTCTAAAGAAGCATGATTTAAATTTGAACAACGCTCTACCATAAAAACATTATAAATAATTAAAAATATCAATGCTTTTTGTGATCGTACATTAAAAATTTAATTTTTAATTATTGATGGTTGAAAAAAGATATTTGGTATGCTAAGATGCTTTTTTAATAGTAGGTGCTTATCAATGCCATTAGATATATTGCAATATTTTTCTAGTTATGTACTATCAGATCGCTATTTGAGATTTTTCCCTAAAAATATGTGTCCTTGGTCTTCAGCGGTCGCTAAATCATTGAGAAATTATAGCATGATAGGGATCTTTATGCAGATTATAGATCCTTGTAAGGTGAATTATAATAGGATTAATAGCCAACAAATCGTGGTCATTTCAATCCCACTTCTTATGCAAGTTATTAAGGGAGCGCTTTCTCAAGTGCATCTTGAAAAAGTTAGAAATGGAATTGAAACATATGAAGAAAAAATTAATCTAGTGATTAAAGCAGTTTTTTATACTTATGTTATTTTTCAATGTATAAAGCAACCAAATATGAATCGTGTTATTGGCAGTGGTATTTTAATAGGTCATATTATATTGGAACATACATCAATATCTTCTCTTCATCCTGAACAATATTATAACTTAGATAAAATCCTTTTTGTATTAAATGCATTGTCTTCTGTTGTTAATTATAAGGAAAATCCTTTTAGTCTTGTTGCATTATTAGGTTTTTGTGTTGTTGTGGGATCTGAGTTTACAAATCCAAAATCAAATTTAAGAATATTGTATCATGCAAGATTTAGCGATTTCCGAAGTCACGGATTACATTATGATTTATGTAGACTAGCACATAATGAACAAGGTGATTTTTTAAGAAAAAAAACAGGACTAGAAATTGACTTAGAAAAATTCTATGGAACAAAAGAACAAATTGAGTTAGCACAATTAAAAAGAAAAATCATACAATTGTATTCATTGTTCCCAGAATTACAACGTGATATTCAATCTTTTGCAAAAAAAGCTAATTTAGAAATAGCGGACGTAGATTTTCAACTCTATAGGTTCATTGGATTATTGAAACAGAAGAGAATGGCTGAGGTTTTAACAACTTGTTTTCAAGACTTATGTCCAGAGTTGAAAAAAAGCCAACTTAATAATTTAGAAGTTTTAGTTGATATTGTTAATAATCAAACATTTAGATGGAATTCTAGATTGGAAGCATTAATAGAGATGACTTGTTTAATTCCGGACTTACGTTTAGAAGGATATCTTGGCGGAGTCGATAAAAGACGAGTCGCAAGAGGACGGCGATTTATTGACAATCTTCCAGGTACTTATAAATCTCTGCAAGAGCAGCGACAATCTAAGTATAATTTTTATAGAGGTTCTATAGTTAAAAGAGGTTATTTAAGTGTTTTTCCTTCAGGAATTTCAGAAGTGGGGTTATATTTTCTGAGAAAGGTTTTAAAAAATTCTTCAATTGATGTTCAGATTTTTTTAAATCAATTAGATTTTGTCTCTCAATTCGAATTAAGTATTGGTTCATTGAAAATTGTTGATGGAAAGTTATGTTTAAATGAAATCAACCCTCGTTTAATCAAACCAGATTTAGAATTAGAACCGCTAATTAAGATAATTGATTTCTTCTTGAAATTCGTGAATCGTCTAATATCACATGATGTGATAATGCGCGGTAGTATTCTTTCTGACGATGAGTTAGTGGGTTGCATTGTATTGGGGGCTAAATTTAGATTAAAATTAGAAAATATATTGTCAAAAAACGATTTATATCGATACCAACAAGCCAAAAAATTTTTAGATTTAGAATCTCCTATCTTTGAAACAGATGCTTATTTTTTAGAATTAGTTTTTCGAGGTCGAGAAGATAATGTTCAATTTTATTCAGATCGATTGGCTTTTGTTAATGAATTACAAAAGATCTGTAAAGTGGAAGTTATTGAAGGTAAATTATCTGTAACAGAGTCTTCCCATCCATCTGTCCGCACAATTGTGGCATTTTTTAATGAAAATCCAAATGATTTTCCTTTAGTTACTGGTTTTCCTCGAGTTATGAATCGTGACGGTATATTAATGTTGGAAGCTTGTGTGCAATTAGCAAGTAGGTCTGAAGAATTGGAATCAAAAATAAAAGCTATGCTTTCAGAAGATTATTTAGATCGATATCAAAAAGGCAGAGAATTTTTAGCTAGAAGAACTTCTGATTCAGGGATTTCGGAAATTGATTTCTATTTTTTAAGAGTAGTTTTACAATTCTTAGCAAGCGATGTTGATATTTATTTAAATCAATGTGCTTTTATTGATGAATTACAAAAGATCAGTAAAGTGGAAGTTGTAGAGGGTAAATTATCTTCTTCCCATCCATCTGCCCGCTCAATTATGACATTTTTTAATGAGAATCCAGATGATTTTCCTCCAGTTACGGATCGTGACAGTATATTAATGTTGGAAGCTTGTGTGCAATTAGCAAGTAGGTCTGAAGAATTGGAATCAAAAATAGAAGCTATGCTTTCAGAAGATTATTTAGATCGATATCGAAGCGCTAGAAAATTTTTAGCTAGAAGAACTTCTGATTCAGAAACTCCTGAAATGGACGTTTCTTTTTTAAGATTAACTTTAGAAGATTCAGAATTTGCTTTAAGAGTCTCTTTGCAAAATTACCTTAATAATTTTGATGAGATTTCTTTGGTTAAACAGTTGGATCGTTTATGCAATGAAATGAGAAAAAAAGGACAACACGTTATCCTTTGTGAAGAAGTTTTAGGATATATTAGAAATTATCAAGGTGTAGCATTTGTACCAAGTAGTCCACGTCAAGCAGTTCAACTAGTTAAAACATTGATACAATTAAGCATTCATTCTGAAGATATTTCAAAAATAGTAGAATCTTTAATTCCTGTTAGATATCGCAATAATATCTCAAAAGCAAAGCAATTTCTTGTAATGAAAAATAAATTTTGTGAAGCATATGATGCATTAAAAAACGGGAATTTTATGGGCAATTTCCGTGATTATAGAAGTTTGGATAGATTTAGAACTCAACAAAAAATGGAAAAAGAAAATCATCAATCTTTTGAAGTTGTTTTAAGATGCTTTGAGTATATTGTGGAACAAATTATTGAAACAGGAGAATATCTAAATTCATCTTCTGTACAAAATATTCACTTTGGAAATTGGGCTTTATTTATCCATTTTGTTTATAATCTTGCAGGATATTTACAACATTCTCCAGATATGTCAGAGCTTTCATCTCCTGAAAAAGTTTGTGAGTATTTTCGAGTACCTTTGTTTGTTCGTGATTATATTAAGTTTAAGCAAGATAGCACTGTAACCTTAGAAAAAACGATACGAGAGTTTTTTGAGAACATGGATGAGTCTTATATAAAGCAATTAAATGAGACCGTATTAAAGATAAGAGGTGTACAGGAACAATTGAAAAAAGACGAAGAAAGCGTGGATAATATGGATTGTATAGAAGCCGTTATCAATGCTCTATATGGGTGGGAGAATCATGTAGAAAAAATCGCAACAGGTCTTATGATTTTATTAGAAAAAGAGCCTTCTCTTGAAGCAACTTTTAAAGATTTAAAATGGTCTCTTGAAAAGAGATTTGATATGTGTCTTCCTTGTTTGGGTCCTTTAAAAATGGATGCTACTACAAAGACAAAAGTACTTGAAGGCGTCCTTAACCTTAGTGAGGATTCTTATCATTTAAAAGCGGGAATTTCTCATTTTGATGTGCAACCTTGTAAGCCTGAAGATTCAAATTTGCTTATAAAATGGTTTAAAGAGATTGATTGGTTTCTGCATCAGCCTTTAGTGATGAGTCATGCGGGGGGAGGAAAGAATGCTCAGGGAGAATATGCACGAAAGTTTGAAGAGGCTTTAGAATATGTTGAAAAAGGGCTTAGTGATTTAATTCTGAAAATAGAAAATCCAGATGCAGATCGTTATCGAATAGCAGTAGATAGAAAAAGAATGCGATATCAGTTTTGGCATTTGCTTGCTGCATTAGAAAAATTGCCCAATCAAGATAGAGCGGATCGTCTTTGTCAACTTGCTTGTGAAGGAGGACTTGAATGCAACCGAGGTGTTGCGGACGTCATAGATCGTATTTATAAACAGATCTTTTTTCCAGATGATTTTGAAGATGATTATGGAGATTTAATGGGGGTTGTACACCGATATTTAAGACGTAAGAGAAAAGAATTTTTTTGGCAAAAAATCCAGGAATTAAGGGAAGAAGCATTATTGTCATTACAATTTCTTCTCATAGACGGGGTTGATAGAGTGATGCTTTCTTCAATGGATGTACATGTGAAAAATTTAATATTAAAACAATTTTTAAATCTCAAAATAGAGGATGTAGATTTAATAGAAAATTATGTAATTCCTCAATTAGCAATAGTAGATCCATATTTCTTTTATGATTCGGAAATGGCAAAGAGCCGTGTAACAAAACATATGGAAGTTTACTATTTTAATGTACTTCCAGAACTTTTAAAAGAAGCTATTTCTCGTGATAAACCGACACCAGATCAACCCATTGACAAAGAATTGTTTTCTGGGTGGATGAAACAGCAGGGGATTTCTGAAGATGAAGTTTCTGAACTTCACTATTTTGTTCAAACAGATTCTGGCAGAAAAGAAATTACAGAAGATGAAATGGTGGAGTACAAAGATCCAACTCTTCCTACATGTGAAAAAAGAGTTAATCCCAAATTGTACTCCCTTTTTGCAATAAGCATGCGAGTTTTAAAGGTTTAATGCGTATGATCGGGCATTAGGCTACTTGCTGTAGCAAAGCCATCTTCGTAGATAGGGCCTTTGGGGCCAATGGGGAGCTCTCCTTTGACAAACTGCTCCAAAATGTAGAGTGCTTCTTTGGCATTATTGACCGCATAAAAGCAGTTTGAAATCCATTCTGATCCTTTGATGGTCCCGTTTTCCATATTGCATAAAAAGCGCTCTTTGATTTTTTTACTCCAATGTTCTTTTCCTCCAAAGAGAAATACGGGAGTCGGCGCGTGCGAACCTGTTTTTCTTCTCACCTCTTCTAGGGCATATTCAAAGTCTGTGCCAATGCCACCAACCAAAAAGAGGGGAAAATCTAAATTAAATTCTGCTTGCCGCTCGACAAGTTTGTCCAATCGGTAGGTCATTTTTGCATCAATGTAGGGATTGATTGACTGCTCATTTAAATTGACATTGGATTTGTTGAAATTCACGATATTGGCGCATGAGAGGATGTGGAATTCTTTTGCAATCCGATTGCCCACTTCCATCGCACCAGGTCCACCACCCGTGATGAGCGCTAGCGTTTTTTGAGGATTTAAAAGAGGGTGATTTGCTTGTCGTTTAAGCTTTAATACACCTTTGAAAAAGACACGCAATTCGTTTTCGAAGTCTCCTTGAACAAGGTTGGATCCGTAGACACCAAACGTAGTCGCTTTTAAAAACTCTTGGATGCGATCTTTAGGAACAAACATTCCGGAATCTGTTCCTTTTTTAGGAATAAATTGTAAGATTTGATGCGTTGTTTTATCCACCCAGTAACAACAAATTCCAAATTTGGCAAGGTCAAGCAAAAGAGAGCGATCTTCATGGGAAAAAAAGCCTTGCTCTGTTGTAGAGGGCATTTCAAAATAGATGGCTTTTAAAAGTTTGTGCACATAGTAAGAAAGCAGCATTCTTTTTAGCAGAGGAGAGGGCAAGTCACGTGTGATTAGAATGCCTTCAGATGTGATCGAGCCATTTTCAATGGCTTTTAAAAAAGGATAGGCGGGCTGTTCATGAATATATTTTTCAGCAAGCTCGGACTGTTTTGTTGTCAAAATGATGCCGGGAAAATCGTATTTTGTCGAACTTTTGATGATCCAATCTTCGGGTTTGAGATTCTGCATTTGCTCGCCTTTAACTACAAATACAGCAGTTTTTTTATCCTTTGGGCCAGGTGCTGTAGCAAACGTTTTAAAAAGCATATCGGGATCTTCTAGATAATTTTGTAACTGATCGCGATCTTTGAAAAAGACATATTCTTTATGGTATTCAAGTGTGAAAAATTCTAGAGGAATTTCTGCAAGCTCGATATCTGACTCTCCGTAAAATTCGTACACATCTCCAGAATCTTGCGTATGAGGATCTAAAATATTGGCTCTTGTGTGTCGATAACCTTTGGGTAGAAGATCTTCTGCAACCCTTCCAAACACTGTGCGAATGTGCAAAGGCGCTGTTTTGACAAGCAAAAGCTGATTTTTTTTGACAATAGGACGGTCATTTGTCTGTGTTTGGAACAGTTTTAAGAATTTTCGAATAGAAAGGGGTTCTTTTAAAGCAAGACTCAATGTAGGTAAGAAGCTTTCAATTTGAGGGGTGTAGGTACACACACCTTTTTGCAAAGGAATAAAGGCCACTGTGCGCCCTTCAATTTTTTCCATGCGCAAGGATTTGGGATTTTTGAGTCCTGATAAAGAAAGCAGATGTGTGCCATCGCGATCTTTGCGATCAAACATACGCCTTAAATAAAAAGGATCACGCACATAGCGCCTTGGATCTTTAGCAAACAGCTTACCCAATTTTGCACCTTTTTCTAAAAGCGCAAGGAGTTTTTGTCCTAAAGCATTGATGCTAAAAAGTTCAACGCGCGCGGTGCCTTTAAGATATTTTGCATCCAGTTCTAAATCTAAAA
>SDBV01002067.1_pt1 | contig 30116 bp, 31 predicted proteins | sample 2277081 | NCBI WGS metagenome assembly SDBV01 (sample SAMN10402039, study PRJNA504765) | marine sediment metagenome | isolation source: marine sediment core GS10_PC15, 223 cmbsf | place: Arctic Ocean: Southern Knipovich Ridge | collected 2010
AGTGTGGTCATGACGGTTTCTAGAGCTGATTTCTTCGTTGTTGGATGTTTCTCTACGGGGATACCTCGTCCATTATCTTGAACTCGTACTCTATTCTCCGGAAGTAAGGTAATGACTACCTCATTCCCGAAGCCACCCATTATTTCATCCAAAGAGTTGTCTGTCACTTCCCAGATTAAATGATGAAGGCCGTCTACACTGGTTGAACCAATGTACATTCCCGGTCTTTTTTTGACCGGTTCTAGACCTTCTAGTACATATATATCTTTTGCTGAATAGGAAACTTCCTTCTTTTTATCTGCCATATTATCTTACTTCTGCACCAAGACCTTCTTCTAAAGCTTTCTTTATCGCTTGTTCTACCTTGTCGACCTCTGTATCCTTGAGTGTCTTCTGATTAGAGCCATAGATTATATGGAATGCTATACTTTTCTTCTCCTGTTTATCATCTTCATAGATATCGAATACATCTACATCCTGTACAATCCTCTCTTCATCAACACCTTCGATCATATTAAGGACCCGACTTACTCTAATATCTTTAGGAACAAGGATAGAAATGTCTCGTACAACCCTTGGGAAGCGAGAAACCGGTTCGTAATCTCTTTCTTCTGCTACTTTGAGGACTAACTGCTCTAAATCAAGTTCAAACGCTACAACCGGCTTTTTAAGCTTAAGAGCCTTGGTTATAACTGGGTTCACCTCTCCCATAACACCTAGGATGTCGTTTCCCGATTTGATCAGAGAAAAAGCACCTGGGTGATAGAAGCGGATTTCATCACTATCCCACTTATGTGGAGGTGTATCGTCATAATATCTGTCTGTAATACCTAGCCTATCGAGGAATGATTCAGACATCCCCTTCATATCAAAGAATGAACCGGTCATCATACCTCCTACTCTTCGTAATTCTACTAATCCTTTCTCTTTATCCTTCTTAAATACTCTTCCTGTTTCGAATAACTTAACTTCATCTCTAAATCTTAAGTTCTCTACTATCTTAGAAAGCATACTGATACCCAAAAATGGTCTCATATATCTAACTTTGTGAGACATGGGGTTCTCAAGTTCAATTAATTTATCTAGTATCAAAGCTTCTTTAGCCTCATCACTTATGAATGAGTAATTGTATATTTCATTAAATCCGATTGTATCAAGACAACTCTTAATTAGATCATGTACTCTTATAAACTCTGAGGTATCCCATAGGTTTCCCATCCCTCTATCTATTAATGTAGCCAGACTCTGTGGAGTTTTTTTGAATATCGACAATACTGGAGATTGAGGCTCAATCCTGTCATATCCATATACACGAGCAATTTCTTCGATAATATCTTCTTCTCCTCCAATATCCGATCTGAATGTAGGTACGGTGACTAATATATCTTCTTTCCTTATCTTTACCGTAAAGTCTAGAGAAGTGAGGATTTTCTCAATATCTTCATCTGATATTTCAACCCCTATTAGACTACTAATATATTCTTTATTAACTACAACTTCCCTTTCTTTGATCTTTGATGGATAAACATCAGCCACACCGCTCAATTTTACGCCATTAGCATGTTTAGTAAGTAAAGCTGATACTCTTTCCAGAGCAGTAATAGTTAGATTAGGGTCTACACCGTATGAAAATCTTGTAGAAGCATCTGTGATCAGCCCTAAACTCCGTGAGGTTAATTTAATATTTGCTGAATCAAAGTTAGCTGCTTCGATTAATATAGTATGTGTTGAATTCTCAATACCAGAACCCCTACCTCCTTTTATGCCTCCGATGGCCAAAGGACCTGATACATCACTAATTACAACCATATTTTCATCTAGATCGTATTTTGTTTCTGCCTCATCTAATGCGATAAGTGATTCGCCCTTGTGAGCTAATCTTGCGTACAATATAGCATCCTTGATTTTTGCATAATCAAAGGCATGTAGTGGTTGCCCAACTTCTAGCATCACATAATTAACGAAATCTACTACGTTATTAATCGACTGCAGGCCTAATGATTCTAATCTTTCCTTAATTTCTTTTGGTGTTGGGCCGATTTTGATGTCTTTTATCATTACAGCACTATATCTTGGAACTAAATCTTTGTTCTTTATATCAATCTTTATCTTCCCTTCTATCTTATCCTCCTTATCTTCTTTAATAGACCCGGCCTCAAAAGGCTTAAATTCAGTATTAGTTAGTGCTGCGATCTCTCTTGCTAAACCATAGTGTGACAAACAATCCGGCCGATTAGGTAAAATATCTATATGCAGAAGATAGTCTTTGCCTACTTTTTCAACTTCCTCTACTTCAAAGGACTTTAATGTCAAAAGATCGCCCAATTCTTCTGGTTCAATCTTTAAGTCTACATATTCTTTTATCCAATTAAGAGAGAATTTCATATTAGAACTGTTCCAAAAATCTTAAATCTCCTCCATAAAGTAATCTGACATCATCTATGTTGTGTCTGATCATTACTAATCTGTCTACTCCTATACCAAAAGCAAATCCTTGCCAGTCATCAGGACCAGGAGGATTATATTTAACCGCCTTGAATACATTAGGATGCACCATCCCGGCACCAGCGATTTCTATCCACTTCCCTTTCAGCTTCATGAATACCTCAACACTTGGTTCGGTAAATGGAAAGTGTGATTGATGGAATTTAATTTCAACATCTTTCTTAAAGAATTCGCTTAAAAAATGAGTTAACACACCCTTAAGGTGAGCCAGTGATACATTCTTATCAACCATCAAGCCCTCTACCTGATAGAATTGAATCTCATGTGTAGCATCTGTAGCTTCGTGTCTGAATACCCTCCCTGGAACAACAATACGAAAAGGGGGATTATGCTTCTCCATAAATCGGATCTGCATAGGAGATGTATGTGTTCTTAGAAGATAATTATCCATTCCTTCTTCTTTCTTTATCCAAAATGTATCCATCAGATCTCTTGATGGATGCTCTTTGGGTATATTTAAAGCATCGAAATTATAGAAATCAGTTTCAGCCTCAGGGCCTTCTACAATATAGAAGCCCATAGAATTAAATATCCTTCTCACATCTCTCAATGCTTGGGTGATCGGATGTAAAGATCCTTTCTTTATCTTCTCCCCAGGAGCAGAGATATCAATTCTCTCCTTAGTCATCTTTTCTGAGACTTCCTTTTCTCTCAGCTCTTTTGATTTACCCTCAAAAGCTTTTTTAAGATTCTTCTTAATTCTATTAACTTCTTCCCCGGCTTCTGCTCTATCATCGGCATCAAGATCTTTAACGGTTCTTAGATAGCCGCTAATTTCGGATTTTCTACCCAAATATTTGACCCGCAGAGATTCCAAATTATCACTGCTTTCAGCAGCCTCGATGTTTTCCAAGGCTTCGATCTCGATTTTCTTCAAATCTATAGGCATTTTAGTGAAAACAAGGACTAATTCGATAGTCCGAATATACATTAAATATAGCAAAAAACAGCGTACAAATCAAATAAAATTGAGGGTTCCAAAGAACCCTCAAAAAGCGACTCACTTAATCCCAAACTGATCGAAACAGTTGGAGAAAAGAGAGCTAAAATGGGTCTGTAAGCAACAGAGCGACTCCAGCCAGTGAATTTTGTCATAGTCCGAACTCAGCCGAGCCGGGCCGTTATAAATTAGATCCCCTTTTAGAGGCAGGATCTGGTAGATGATGTTCTTGTTGGGAAGAGAGAAGATAAAAATCCGCCCCCTTTTACCTCGACTAAAGTCGAACTTGACTCCCAGCCGTTCAAAAAGCTTATTTGCGAGTTTCTTGGGTTCATTCCCTTCATCTCCATCTCTTACCTCCTTCTGAAAGAGTTTAATAATACCAAACTAATAATACCTTAATTCTGGAGGATTGTAAAGCCCCACTGACATGGGGTTCTTATTAATGCGCGGCGGACCGGATTTGAACCGGCGACCTCCTGCGTGACAGGCAGGCGTTCTAACCAAGCTAAACTACCGCCGCATTTGCAAAGCAAATTTTACCACACTTTTACGAAAAAGAAAAGCTCTTAATTTTTAAGAAGATCTACTCGTAATAATAGAATTTCTATAACAATTGCGCCTATTTCTTTAGTACCAGAGGTGGGGATCGAACCCACGACCTGTGCCTTATGAAAGCACCGCTCTAACCACTGAGCTACCCTGGCATGCATGATTTATATATTTTAACCCAAAATTACTAAAAATTCAAGTCCAAGCCTTGTAAAAACACTGAAAATGTAGTAGTATAATTATCGCGGGATATTGTAACGGCAGCATAGCGGCCTCATAAGCCGCTGGTGGGGGTTCAAATCCCTCTCCCGCAACAGATATTGACACATAGATTACTTTATGGTATGGTCAGTTTGACGTGCATAGTTCGATTGCTATAATAGAACCATTAACAAGTAAATATATTCAAACGCGTTATAAAAGAAGGAATAGTAGATAGCTAAATCTAAAGTAAAAGCGAGCCCAGGATAGTGAAAGCTGGGACCTGAAAAGCTATTGAACACGTCTTCTAAGTGGTTGGTGAGAAAGCCTCTTGTGGGCATAAGCCAAACGGTGGTCACTTCATCGTAAACAAGTAAATGAGTGCTCGGATTTCCCAAATAGGGCGTCCGAGAAAAAGGATGGGACCGCGGGGTGTCTATTTATAATGACTCTCGTTCCTTTTTTGCTATTGAAAATAATAGCAGACAAGGAACGGGAGTTTTTTATTTCCCGTGAAAGGAGGTACTAAATGGGCTTTACTAGAATACATCGCTCATTTGGTGGGGCTGGGCCTCACCTCGCGTCTCTTGTGGGAGGAGATAACCCCTTCTCCCACATCTATTGGTCTCCGTAGCTCAACAGAAGAGCACTCCCCTGTGAAGGGAGTGGTTGTGGGTGCAAATCCCATCGGAGACCCCATGAGTTACAAAAAGAAAAAAATCAAAAAGGGTAGATTTAACTGGCTCAAGTATAAGTTTGGGCTGGTTAAAATTGCTCTCTTAAAAGCAATGAAAGCTCTTTTACAAAAGGAGGGTCGTGTGAGAATATCACAAACAGTCACGGTCATTGAGTTTCTACGAAGACAAAACAAAATTATCCGCTCAAATAACCAGAGAATTAATGAATGGGTAGATGAATATCTGGATGACTGCAAGAAAGATGGAGAGCCAGTCAACATACTAACCCAATGGTGTATTTCCAAAGACCTTGAGGAACGCTACAGGAGACAGGGAAATAAGTTTGTTTTCACAAAAAAAGAAAGGAAATTATTTGAAAGGGAGATGCCAAGGATACTAGCTGTATTCAAAGAAAATGGGTTTGTAGTGAATTGGTGGATTACTTTCAACCGCTCATATCTTGATAGCGGCAGAATTAATCCTGACTTAGAGAGTGAGTATAAATCTATGGTCAATGAACTTTTGGAAGAATATGAACTCTCAAATGACGTTCTATTGTTTGATTGGGAAGATGATGTTTTAATGGCAAGGCCTCAACCAGACCAAGAAGCTATACAGGACATTGGAAGATTTGTTTCAACTGGTTTATTCGCACTAGAGTTAACTAGACACTCAGCTTGGGCTAGAGATGAAGCAGGACTCAGACAAACTGATAAAGAACTAGAAAATGATGTTAAGTTCCAAATCGCATGTGAAATAAGCGAAGGTGATTTTTTGATTGGAGAAAAATCACCTTTTAACGATGGCTGCTTTATTATGGTTCCACTAGAGGTCGCCGAACGATATGACAATTTTTGCATTAAAGCTCCTGATTTTAAGAAAAGGATAGTTTCGGTGGTTTCGTCTTATCCGTGGAGATTGAGTGGAACATACTAACCAAAGAATTAGCTTAAGCGGTGTGCTATTGGCCCACCGCTTTTCTATTGAGCAAAAGTATATATTTCCTTCATCCCTAATAATATCCGGTGCTAATTCTGTCCTACTTCCGCAACACGTAATTGGACAATGCCTCACTTTGTGGGGTATTGTTCTTTTAGGCCATTTACAAATCAAGGAGAAGCTTACATGGAAATAGATATAAGACGTCTTTCGCTTCATGCTTCGATTCGAAAACTAATTGAAGGTATTTCAATTCCGGAAAATGTTAATATTTGTTATAAGAATATGGTCAGCATTTTCGAGGAGATTGACAATATCCGCCATCAAAAACGTAGGAGTGAGGGAACAGATTGGACAAAAGAAGCATTAGAACGTACCAATCTTAACAGAATTGGTCACTTCAATGTCCAAGTTATCACACAAAGGAAAAAAAGATTGATCACGTTTACGGATAGTAGCACAACTCTTGAGTTCGTATTTGAATACGTACCATCCAAGGCTGTTGATCGACTTTCTTCCGTATTTGAGCGTGCATCAACACCAGACAGAAACGAACAAGAGATTGTTGCAAATGCATTTGTAACAAGCGTTATGCAGGAGGGTTTGCTCGGCAAGAGTGTATCACCAGAGGAATTATTATTAAGAGACAAACCCTTGGCTCTTAATGATTACCGTTTACGACGTGTACAGCTGAAAGAACCGTATGAAAACCTATTAAGGGTATCCCCCTTCAGAAGAACAAGGTTAATTTACACTGCACCTTGTAACTAACCCTGCCCGCGATGGAGCTATGCTCTCCGCGGGCTTCATCATTTCTATATACTACTAAAAAGCAGAATTCCCTATTTTATGTATAATATAGAATATGGCAGACAATAAACAACAAGACTTAAGCTCTATAAAACAAGATGTTTCCAAGGTAAAACAGAAGATACAGGAAACTGAACTTTATGGTGAAGCCGAAGAAACAGCCAAAAGAGTCCAGGAGGAAGAAAGTGCAGCAAAAGAAAGAGTTCAAGAATCTACAGAGAAAAGATTAGGAGAAGCAAGACGCATAGGAAAAGAGCAACGAGAAGAGAAAGAACGTGAAGAGGAACGTAAAAATCAGGAAGATAAGATAAAAGAGCTAGAAGAAGAACGCGGAAGAGAAGAGCGTGAACAAAGAGAGAAAGAGGAACAGGAAAAAGAAGAAGAACGAGAAGAAACAGAAAGAATAAAAAAAGAAGAGGAGGAGGAAGATAGAGAGAAAAAACGTTTAGTAGAAGAACAACGAAGAGAGATACTCAAGGCAGAGAAAGAAGCCGTAGAACAAAAACGTAGAGACGACACAGCCAAGTTAGAACGTGAAAAACAAGAAGAGCGCAAAGAGGTAGAACGCAAACGTAAGGAAAAGGTAGCAGCGTTAGAAAAAGAAAAACAAGAAGAGCTAAAGGCACTAGAGGAAAAGCGTAAAGAAGAAAGGCGAAAAAGGATAGAAAAGGAAGCTGAGGAGAGGAAAGAACTAAAACGCAAAAAAATATTGGATTTTAAACGCAAAAAAGAAGAAGAGACCAGGCTCTATAAAGAGAAGCAGAAAGAAGATAGAGAAGTATTAAAAAAGGCTGCTTAGACAAAATGAAAAAGCGCTCCCCCGAGGAGTGCTTTTTGTTTACATCACTCCCAATTCTTCCAGGGCAGCTCGGTAATATTTGAGAGCTTCATGAATTTCCTGATATCTGGGACTAAAGTCAGTCTCATGCACAATCCTATTTCTCAATAAATGAGCCTTCCATACACCGGAAAGAGCCGATAATTGCTCATGACGCATACCTGTTAGTCTTTCCCCCATAGTATCCCCAGGAAATCCCGATTTAGCTAATATATCATTAATTAAGTTATCCGCTTCAATAATCGCAAGTTTCCACTCGGTCTCTCGGTCTGATCCCATATGATCCATTATCTCAGCCCATCTGGCTGTAAGAGCTCCCCCACTTGCAGGCTCTGGCATCCCACCTGCCTCAGGTTTTTTATTCTCTTTCCTAAATTTTCTTGCCTTATATACAACCATCACTATTCCAACAAAAATTAGGATCGTTGCAAGAATCCCAATGATCTTAAGAATTGATGTAATGTCGCTAAATAAGTTCATATAATTAAAATCTGCTAATTTATCAAAAATATCACTACTTTCTGATGACTTTAGTGCATTCTCATACGCGGTGCTTATTACACCGATTCCTTTATCTATCGAAGCTTGAGGGTCGATCATAACTTCATCTGTTCGTAGGTGTACGCAGTTTTCAAAATTGTAGGTTCATCAAATTGTCTTCCTATAATTTGTAAACCCACAGGTAAATTATCTACTTTCCCGCAAGGGATAGAAATAGCAGGAAGCCCCGCTAAATTAATTGCGGCAGTGTAAATATCGGCCAAATACATTTCTACAGGATCATCTGTTTTTTCTCCAAAGCCAAAGGCGGTAGTCGGTGTAGTAGGTCCTACTAAAATATCTACTTTTTCAAAGGCCTTATCAAAATCCTGCTTAATCAAAGCTCTAACTTGCTGAGCTTTCATATAATACGCATCAAAATATCCGCTGGACAGTGAATATGTCCCTAGCATTATTCTCCTCTTTGGTTCATCCCCAAATCCTTCTTCCCTAGAATCCAAATAGACATCTAATAGATTCTTTCCTTTTTGATTTGAATAACCAAATCTTATACCATCAAATCTTGATAAGTTAGCAGATATCTCCGAAGGAAGAATTATATAATATGTTGCAACGGCATATTTTGAATGAGGTAACGATACCTCTACTACTTCAGCACCAGCCTTTTCCAAATCTTTTACCGCATCCTGAACAACCTTTTTAACTTTCTCATCTAACCCCTCGTCAAAGTATTCTTTTGGGATACCAATCCTCATTCCCTTTATACCGCTATCCAGATTCTGAGTATAATCGGGAACTTCAATATCTACTGTAGTAGAGTCCATCCTGTCTTCCCCGGCAATAATATTCAGCACATATGCAGAATCATAAACGTTTTTGGTAATAGGTCCTATTTGATCCAAAGATGAACCTAGAGCAACCAATCCATAACGAGAAACTCGTCCATAGGTTGGTTTTAAGCCAACAACTCCACAGAAACTAGCAGGTTGTCTAACAGACCCTCCTGCATCAGAACCTATGGCAAAAGCACAGAGACCCGCAGCGACAGCTGCTGCTGAACCACCAGATGACCCTCCAGGCACCTTACTCATATCCAACGGATTCTTTACCGGGCCAAATGCTGAATTCTCTGTCGAAGCGCCCATAGCGAATTCATCCAGATTTGTTTTCCCTATGAAAGAAACGCCTTTTTCTCTTAGTTTCTTAATAACCGTAGCGTCATAAGCTGATTTATAGTTCTCTAATATCTTTGATCCAGCTGTACAGATCTCATCCTTTATTAAAATATTGTCTTTCACAGCACAAGAAATGCCATCACCTTTTTCGAAAATACTTAAAAAGGCATTTAATTCTTTATTTTCACTAATCAAAGAAACGTATTCCTTATGGATGTCTTCGTAAGTAGCTTCTCCTCTTTCTACTAACCCTTTTATTTCTTCAATTGTTAGTTTCTTCACATCCATTATTTTAAAACTGCCTTAACTTTAACTAAATTATCTTTCCTGCCCGATGCCTGACCTATTAATCTTTCTCTATCCTCTTTACTCGCAGTCTGAGGATTTTCATCTTCTCTCATAACGTTATCTAAGCCTGTTACCTGATCAATCGGTTTAACATCTTTTGTATCAACTTCGTTAAGCTGATTTACGAAATCCAAAATAGAAGAAAGTTCTTTGCTGAACTTCTCTCCTTCTTCACTTGTTAGCTTTATCCTAGCCAGATTGGCTATATGTTTTACTTCTTCTTTAGATATCATTTTACTAATTTCAAGAATTCTTTTTCGTCTATTATCTTAATTTTTAATTTTTTGGCTTTATCATATTTAGAACCAGGATCTTCGCCGGCAACAACATAATCCGTATTCTTTGATACAGATGATGTGGGGTCTCCGCCTAGTTCTCTTACTCTCTCTTCTGCGTCCTCTCTAGATATTGTATCTAAACTACCGGTAAAAACGAAGACCTTGTCCTCAAACTTAGAGGATTTACTTACTTTAACAGGTTCTGGTTTAACCCCAGCCTTCTCAAGTTTGGCCAATAATTTCTGGTTATACCCATCTTCAAACCACTCATTAATACTCTTAGCCACAACCTCACCAATATCTTTAACACCTACTAGATCTTCTACTGAAGCTTCGGCCAACTTATCTAAAGTACCGAATTTTCTTACAAGATCCGTAGCTGTTTCAATACCCACATTCGCGATACCTAATGCAAAAATTAGTTTATGTAGAGGCACTTCTTTACTTCCTTGTATTGAATCTACGGTGTTCTGAGCTGATTTCTCTGCAAAACGAGGTAAATTCAGCAAATCATCCTTCTTTAAGAAGAATAGATCTGCAGCATTCCGTATTAAAGCAGCTTCCATTAATTGGTCAACTACCTTAGGGCCTACACCTTCAATATTAAATGCTCCTCTTGATACGAAATGATATATCCCTTCTCTCTTGATTGCAGGGCATTTTTTGTTTGAACATCTGTATGCCACTTGTCCGGGGATCTTCACCACCTTGTCATTACAAACAGGACACTTCTTGGGCATATGAAATTCTTTTTCCTTCCCGGTTCTAAGATCTTTTATGACCTCCCGTATATCTGGGATGACATCTCCGGCTCTTCCAACAATAACGGTATCACCGACTTTAACACCTAATCTCCTTATTTCATCCAAATTATGTAGTGTAGCTCTTGAAACAGTAACCCCACCTATCTCTACGGGTTCCAAAACAGCCACAGGGGTCAGAACACCTGTTCTTCCTACCTGGACAATGATGTTTTCGACTATGGTTTGAGCTTCTGCAGGAGAGAATTTGTACGCAATAGCAGCTCGGGGTGCCTTTCCTACCACTCCTAAGCTATTGAATTTGCTCTCGTTGTTAACAATTGCAACGACACCATCTATTTCATACTTCAATTTTTCTTTACCCTTCTCCCATTTGTCTCTAAACCTCTGAACTCCCTTCAAATCTTTCTCATGTCTGTTATGAGGATTAGTTTTGAAACCAAACTTCTTAAGCAACTCATGCTCTTCTTCGTGAGTCTTCTGCCCCAAGTCGGTAACCAAAGAATACGCAAAGGAATCTAGCTTCCTAGATGCCGTTACTTTAGGATCTAACTGTCTGATAGAGCCGGCAGCTAAGTTACGAGGGTTAGCATATGCCTTCAGACCTTTCTTCTCCTGCTCTTTATTTATTCTTTTAAAATCTTTAAGACTCAAAAATACCTCCCCTCGGACAATCAATTCTTTAGGAACCTTTATCTTAGACTCATCTAGGTTCAACGGAATCGCATCAATAGTCTTTAAGTTTTCAGTTACATTTTCTCCAATTGTTCCATCCCCCCTCGTAGCGCCCGTAACTAGAATTCCATCTTCATAAACTAACTCCATGGCCAACCCATCTAGTTTAAGTTCACAGTAGTATCCGTCTTTTAGAGGATCATTAATTAATTTTGCGAATCTATCCTCCCAATTCTGCATATCCTGTTCATTGAAAGCGTCATTGAATGAGTGCATCCGACTTGGATGTTTGAATTTTTTAAACCTCTTCGAAGGCTCCCCACCGATTCTTTGTGTGGGGGAGTCGGGTGTAATCAAATTAGGATATTTTTGTTCTAAATCAAAAAGCTCCTTTTTTAAGGAATCCAGAGCTGATTCTGAGATCTCCTGCTTATCCAGGACGTGATACATATATCGGTGATGATTTATCACCTTTTTCAGCTTTTCTATTCTTTTTTCAGCATCAGACTTAGATAGCATTACTCTGCTATATTATCAAAAATGAGCTTAAAAACAAGCTAAAATATGCTTGTAAAGAAGTTTACGAGAGAATCCATTATGCGAGCAAAGAGAGAGGGTGATTCATTCATTGCTACGGTAGCAGATTTTTGACACTGCCAAGCGGTCCAACCCTGATTACCAGCACCTAAGGGGATATATTGTAGACCAGCACCGCAAGAAGACTGATCTCTTCCGGTGAGAGTTAAGTTAGCCCCATCACCTGAAAGGCTTCCACCCGATCCCTGATAATATGACCCTCTATCAGCTACCACTACATAAGCTATCTTGTATTCGGCAATAGCGATCTTATTAACTATCGAAGTATTACACGTAATTGTTGCTGAAGTATTACTTCCACTCGGACACGCATACGCCCTAAAGTCCACGGCCGGCACATGAGGTTGAAGCTTGGGTTGGCTTCCGATCTTAACCCACCGATATGCAGGTGGTGGAGCAGGCGCAGGTTCTGGCCCACCAGTATTTTTACACTCATAAACTCTAAGTCCTGGTCCTGCACTATTGAAGGAGCGGTGAGAACAACCTACAAATCTCGTATACGTTATGCTACCACCAATACCTTGTCCTACCGCTGCAGCCTGAGGAGTCTCACTCCATCCTTGTCCAATTCCATCCCCAACCGCCGGATTATACATCCTTACCACCATCCCTTTCCCATTTTTAGTACATGTTTTGGTCCGTCTCGTAACCTCTCCACACCAGTTTGTATAAGCTATTAGTGAAGGATAAGTATCAGTGGGTATGCTTACCCATTCATATTTGGGAGGAAGTGGGGCAGGAGTCGGAGTTGGAGTCGCTACTAGTGCAGAGACAGACAAAGTAATATTCTTTTCACAACCAAGGCTTTGATAATCTGCAACAAATTTTACTGTCTCAATTCGTGCAGTACCTTGTTTATTAAACACCCTCGGATTTCCACCAATGAACAAACCTGATCTATTTGAAGTTAGTGTGAATGTGATAGTTGTGCCAGTTTCTGTATGTGTTTCGCCTAAATTAATCGGGCTAACAGCGCTATCACCACACTGAGCCGGAGGCGGTGTTGGAACAAGATCTTTCTTGGGTATATTTAAACCCAATGTGGCGCAAGCTATTCCCACTCCGTCTGGTATAAAAGAAACAGACTCCGAACGATCGATATCCGTTCTAGTATATGTTCTAAGTAACTGGTAAGTACCATCTCCTGCCAAATTAAAACTATGTCCAGTATCCAAAATCCCTGGGATTGAAGCTGTAAGCAGATAAATAATTTCAGTAGCATTTATATCATCTTGTGATGCCCCGAAAGTGAGGCCATCAGGACATGATGGGGGCGGTATAGGTGTGGGGCTTACTTCAAAATCAATAACTTCTATAGCCCTCGAAACTCCTCTATATGTCCCCAGAGATCGCGTATACTCTGCCGTTTCTTCAACCTCAAATTCAGATCCAATACCTAGCCGATTGCCAAATGCTTCTGGGCCAATCCTTTTCTCATACAAGTTCCATTCAATACCACTGTCAGCAGCATAATATGCCCCCACAGAGCTTTTTGCGTCAATTGAAGCTCTCAACTTACCTACAAAAATAGTAGATAGGGTCAAACCGACGCCCATCATTATTGAAATCAAGATAATAGAGAATAATAATGCAGCCCCTGATTCATTTTTTCTAAAATATTTCCTCATAGAACATCCAAAAGCCTAGTTGTTATTGTAGTCTGTAAATTTATACGCTGTGGATTCTTTATTCCTGTTTCCATAGACATCAATATTGTAACCATCGGCTGCTTGCCATCCCCCGATTCCGCTCCTGTTACACAAAAATTCAAACTAGTTACATCCACTTTTGTAGAAGTTAATATAGCATCTATACCGTTAACATTTCTCACAACCCTACCATCAACAAGGCTATATGCAATATCTCCATTAACCGGATGGACCAGGCTTAAACTGTCTGATCCAGGACAAGCGGTAGATGGGCTTGTTAGTTTACCAAATCGAATTTCTCTAGCCATCACCTCTAGTGAGAATCGGCTATTCTCTTCAAGTGTCTGTAAACTAAATGCAATTCTTTGCAAATTTAGTGTTTGAGTAAAGATAGCTCCTACAATTGTCATTAATACAGTGAAGACAGATACTGTCACCAGCATTTCGATTAATGTAAATCCTTTTTCGTATTTGTTATCCATTAATACCAATCAAAAAGATGGGATTCGGCCTGCAGCTGCGCAGGTCCGCTTCTCAAAATCCATTCCACAGTTACCAAAATACTTATTTCCTTGTCAGTAACTTTATTTATTAAAACTTTTCTCGTATAAATTGTCGGATCACCATTGTCATAGCTATATATCCCTGTCGCTTCATCAAAATTCAAAGGTTGAGCGGCCAAACCACGACTCAAATTAGTATCATTCCATTGTACGCTATACTCCTCTCCACTTGCTGGTATAAAATTACCGAAATCATTCCCTTCGAGCCAGTCATTGTCTCGCATAGAACGCACAACCTCCAAAGCTTCCTGGGCTAAATTGCCAGCAATAAGGTTCTTCTCAATGCTCCTGGCGTTTGTAATATTTAAAATAATCAGGGAAACCATCCCTGTTAATACAAAAACTAAAATACCAAGTGCAACCATGGTCTCGATTAATGTAAATCCTTTATTCATTATTCAACTTCAACTAACCCAGATGGGTAAACTAAAACTTTTTTAGTATTTCCTCCGGCATTTATTAATACAATTTCTGCTGGGGTACTACTTACCATCAAATCATTATTATTTATATACGTCGTAGGATCTGGTGGTTCAAAGAATATATCAGGGAATGTACCCGAGATCTCTACTTGTATGTCTAAAAGTGTGACTGTCTCCACAACCATATCCCCTGACCCAAAATTCTTTTCTACGATTGAATGACAATCAACACCCTTAGAATCAGGTCCTACATAAATTTGATACGTTCGAGCATCGTTAAAGGATACCCCGTAACCACATCTTGTTTGCCCTGCATATCTTTTAGCCGATATTGCCATTGATTGAGCTTCTCTTACATCGGAGGCAATTTGTTGAGCAACTTGTGTTAATGCCATGTCTCTACCCCCGGCTCTAAAATTCAATATTAAAGAAGTGGCTAGTATCCCAATGATACTGGTTACGATTATCATTTCTATGAGAGAAAACCCTTTTTGTCTTTTAAAACTGTTCATATAAAAATATTAATGGCCTCATATATAATTTTACCAAATAATATGAAAATAATGGATGCCCCTGCGAGGAAAGACCCAAAAGGAATCCTAGATTTCATCCCGGCCTTCTTAGTTATCAAAAGCGCTATTCCCACAAGCGCCCCAGTTATAACAGCGATATAGACGACAAAGAACCCGTCCAGTAGTCCGAAAAATAAACCGATTGCCGCTGCTAGCTTAACATCTCCAAAACCCATCCATTTCCCCTTCGAGATCCAATATGTAAATCCAAAGATACCTCCCCATAAAATTGCACCCAAAATATTTCTCTCTACTCCCATGGGATTTAAAACCAGGAATATAGCCGATGCAAACACAATAGAGAAAACAATTGGGTCCGGAAGGATATAGTGTCTCAAATCAATAAACAGCAGGGCTATAAAACATGCCAAGACAAATAACCCTATCACAAGAAACACAAAATTACCTGTTACTAACTCAACAGAGGTCGCAAATTGATAGAATACCAACCCAGTTAATAATTCAACAAAGGGATAGGTTATAGAAATGCTTTTACTACATTTCCGACACCTACCCCTCAGGAGTATATAACTCAATAACGGAATAAGGTCATACCATTCGATCTTTGATTTACAACCTGGGCACATTGACCTTCCACCTATGCCCAGGTGACGCGGAATCCTGTAAATTAGGACGTTGATAAAACTACCTATAACTAAACCGATGATAAAGAATATCCCAAGCACTTAATTAACTTGTCCAACGTCATATATACAGTCGTCGGCTATATTGTCGTCACAAACCTCCGATACCGCTGGGTCTGAAAAGTCTTTACCGCCAAGTACCCCATCCAAATCCGAATTGAGCGCTGTTGCTTTCTGCTCTAAATCAGCCCAAAGTAAATACTGTGTCTTGCCTACATTAACGTAGCCATAATTAGCATCAGTAGTTGGGTCTAAAGGAAGCTTATCACCCTGCAAGTATTTAGCTACATCGGCTAGACTTCCACCAGTAGCAGTATCTGGATAGCTACCGTTTGCATCAAAATGAAATTCCAATGCCGTACGAATTTGATTGATTTGCGTAACTCTCTGCGCATCTCTTGCTCTTTGTCTTGCAATACCTAATTGCAAAATAAGTAAGGTCGCCAAGATACCAATAATAGCGATGACAACCAACAACTCGACCAAGGTGAAACCTTCTCTTCTATTCCACCACTTAATCATTATATTTTTTAAGCTTTATCTTGAGGCCTTAGGGTTTTGAGGGTTAAACCCCTAAAAACTCAGTGATAAGCGTGGTTTACTATTCTATGCCGCTCCGACAAGACTAAATATCGGGAGCAATATAGCTGAAACAAGAATGCCGACGGCAATACCCAAGATCAAAATCAGAGCCGGCTCAATTATTTGTGTTAACGAGGCAATCGCATTATCTGCCTCTTCGTTATAAAACTTGGAAAGATTATCAAGCATAAAATCAGTCTTTCCACTCTTCTCCCCTATAGCTAGCATGGATGGTACCAATGGGGGAATCTCTTCATATTTTGCGAAAACTTCCGAAACATTTCCACCACCACGTACATTCTCTACAGCTTCAAGTAGAATATCTCTATACACAACATTACCTACTAAATCAGAAGTTGTTTTCAATGCATCTAGAATCGGAATATTAACCTTTACAAGGGTAGAGAGGCTCTCTGCCAACCTGGACATATAGAATGCTCTGGAGATAGAACCAAATTGCGGGACATTTATCTTGAATGCATCCCACCATTCTCTCCCTCCAGGCGTTTGTTTCCATTTTATAAATCCTGCGATAAGGATTATTAATCCAACTAGTATGAAAATGATATAGGAATTAACAAAATCTGTAATCGCCACTATTATAGTCGTCGTTATCGGAAGATCTTCAATGCCACTTTCCTCCAATACATTTAATAACTGCGGCATAACCGTCGTCATCATCACGAACATAACTACGATCAAAGCAACCAAAAGAAAGATTGGATAAGATAATGCTGATTTAATCTTACTTACCAGAGAGTTGCTCTTTTCTAAGAAGGCGGCTAATTGGTTAAGTGTCTCTGATAATTTACCAGTTAACTCACCGGATTGTACTAATCTTACATAAAAATCAGTGAAAACATCTGGATGCTGGGCCAATCCTTGAGACAAAGATGCCCCTCCTTCAACCTCACGAGCAACATCACCAACAATTTCGGCAAAATGAGCCTTCGGAGTCTGTTTCGCCATGGTCTTCAAACTCTCAAGCAAAGGGACCTGAGCTCCCACTAAAGTAGCTAACTGCCTCGTGAAGACAGTGATGTCCTTGTTGGATATTCTTTGGAAATACTGGCCAATATCTTTCGTAGCCAAACCTCTTGCTTCAGGTTCAACGGAAATAATCACTAAACCACGGTTATGCAATGTAGTAATAGCCTGGTTTTCTGAGCCGGCATCTATTTTACCTTCTATAATCTTCCCTTCTTTGGTTTGAGCTTTGTATATAAATTCTGGCATTATCTAATATATGATTTTAACTCGGCACGATTAAGTGAATAAAATTCAGCTTGCTCTACCGAAATTTCATTTTGCTTGACCAGCTCTGCGAGAGCTCTGTTAAGCGACATCATCCCATATTCGGATGATGTATCTATAACTAAATTTAATTGTCCAAGTTTCTTTTCCCGTATCAATTCTCTGACTCCCGGTGTAGCGATAACAACCTCTACAGCAGGTATCATACCTCCTTGAATCCTAGGAATTAGTTTCTGGGAAACAACTCCGGATAAAACATTTGATAGCCTCAACCTTGTCTCAGTCTCTTTTTGAGGATCGGAAAGAGAGACTAGTTTCTCCAATGCTTGCCCAGAAGCAGGCGAAGGAATGGTCGCGATAACCAATACTCCCCCCTCTGCCACCTTGAGTACTCCATTCATCTTCTCCGAGCTATCAATATTATCAACCATCAGTACATTGATATTCTTTCTTGAGATATTCTCTAGGGCCTTTCCGAAAGATGGAGAGTCCGAAGACACCTCTCTTTGATCAATGACTGACTTCTCAGGGTAGAATATATATTCAGTTGGATGTTCTACTGTCATTATTTTCTCGTATCTCTCCTTGTTTATCAAGTTGACAAGCGAAGCAGCTGTTGTAGTTTTGCCATGTCCGTCAGAACTGACCACCAAAACAAGCCCCTGGGAGATGCGAGTAAAGAAAGAAATTTGGTTCGGAAGCTTAAGATCTTCAAACGTCCCTATGCGTTCAGGGATGAATCTAAAGACCATGGAATCATGTCCTTGTGTCTTGTACGCATTAACCCTATATCTAGCTTTGCTCTCCAAAGAGAAAGTAAAGCTTATCTCTCCGTCATTCACATATGTATCATGGTTTGCCCCACTCTCTTGTATCGCAAAAGATAAAATCCCGCTTATCGCAGCAGGGTCAAGTACTCCTTTGTCGCTCAGAGCTATTAATTTCCCATCTACTCTTACAGTCGGATAATACCCAGGGGATAAATGTAAATCAGAGGCTCGTTGTTGAGCAGTTACGTATAAAAGGTCGTTTAATAAACTTCTAAAATCTTCTACCATTTTATGTTACTTGTAAATCTTCCTTTTGTTCTTGAGCTACCTGCAAAAGTTCGCCCATTGATATTGTACCATTCAAAACTTTCAAAATTCCATCTTGGAACATAGTTATCATGCCTTGTCTCTTTGCTTCTTTTCTAATTTCCGATTCGGAGATATTAGTTAAAATAATCTGTTCCAATTTGTCTGTCATTTCCAATATCTCAAAGATGGCAATTCTTCCTAAAAATGCTTTCCCATTACATTCTTTACATCCACTTGGATCTTTAGCAGGCCTGTAAACCTTGAAATTGGATTTAGGGAGAGTCTTTGAAATATTTGGAGGCATAGCAGCTATCGCCTCCTTAATTGTCTTCTCCTCGCCTACATTAGCATCATCTTCTTCCTTACAAGTCTGACATAGCTTTCTAGGCAAACGTTGAGCAATAGCTAGATTTAAAGTAGGTGCGAGAAGGTATTTTTCTACACCCATATCAATCAAACGTGGAATAACACCTGTTGCATCATTGGTGTGCAGTGTTGAGAGCATTATGTGTCCTGTCAGAGCAGCGTGAGTCGCCAACATGGCCGTCTCAGCATCTCGAATTTCTCCCACCATTATAATATCAGGGTCTTGTCGCAGAACATGTCTCAATCCGCTAGAGAATGTATAGCCAATCTCTTCGAAAACCTGAGACTGGTTTACTCCGTCGATATAGTATTCGATAGGATCCTCGAGAGTAACAATATTTACACCTATGTCATTCATTCTTCGAATAATAGCTGCCGAGGTAGTGCTTTTACCTGAACCAGTAGGTCCAGTAATCAAAATACTCCCAAAAGGTTTCTGCATATTCCTTTCTACCACTTCTAATGCATGCCCGACTAAACCAAGTTCCGGAAGATCTATAGTTCCAGTCAAAGGATCCAAAATACGCATAACTACCTTCTCGCCATAACGAGTTGGCAGTGTAGAAACACGAAAGTCTATCTTCCTACCTTCTACCGTTGTACTAAATCGTCCGTCTTGAGGAACTCTAGTCTCATCAATCTTTAATTCAGAAAGAATTTTGATTCTCGTTACAACAGCAGAATGAAGATTCTTGGGCAAAGTTAAAGCTACACTCATAATACCATCTACTCTATATCTAACTCTCAGATCTTCTCCGAATGGTTCAATGTGAATATCGGAAGCTCTTCCTTCAACAGCATGCTTCACCAACGCGCCCACAACCTTAGAAACAGGGGCCTCGGCAGTTATCTCTTCTAGGGGTTCACTTGGCATAGCAAGTTCAACGCCCTCGTCGCCAGAGATGGTTTCCAAAACCTTGCCCACTTCCCTAACTAAGGTCTTGTATCCCTTAACCATTCTCTCATAATCAGAATAGCTGATAATATATTTCTCTACAGAAAGATTATTCTTAGCCACAACAAGCCTTAAAGCTTCTAACCCATTTATATCTTCGGGATTCACGATTCCTACTTTCAAAATATCCTCCTCTAGTTCGAAAGGAAGGATGTTGTAGAAACTAATTATTTTGTCAGGAACAAGTTTTGCTGCATCTTGAGGTATTTTCTTTAAACCAGATAAATCAACAGAGGGTAGTTTATATAGATCTACCTTAATAGAGAGCAGCTCTTCATCAGATATAACTTTATTCTTAACTAAAAGACGGCCAAAATCTTCCTCTTCTACTTTGGCCTTATCCGAGAACTCATCAGCTTGTTGCTGATCTATCTTCTCAAGCTCTCGAAGTTTAGTTATTAAACTTTGTGGAATTGTTATTGGCAATTAAAAAAACAGCGAATTTAAACGTATTTGGTTTAAAATCGCCAATATATTAGAACGAGTCGAAAATATTATCTCGTCCCGTCGCACCCGGATTGACTGGAATCTCACCGAATGTCTCTAAATTCTCAAAGGATGCCTTATCAAGTACGCTGAAATTGAGACTCATCGTTCTGAACCGTAGTAGGTCGGGATATGATACAGGTGCCGCAGGAACTTCTGGTGTAATCAGCCCCATGTAGTAGATCAAACCTACTACCAAACCCAAAAACACTATCAATAACCCGAATATGTTAATTTTTACACTTCTTGCCATTATTCTAAGTAATAAACTTTTGCCTCTAGGGTAAACCGTAAGCCCGTCCCAGTATCAGACAAGTTTAATTTTGTTACATCAAATAGTCTTGTGCTTCTTTCCATCCTGTCTAAGAAGGACTGAACACTAAAATATGTGCTTGCACCACTTAGTTTGAGACTAATAACTTGGTATTTCCCCTCAGACTTTCCCTGCCCCATCTCAATACCAGAAAGATTAATACCACTATCATTTGCCATAGTTTCTAATATCACAAGTATTTCATCACTATTCTTTGGTCCGGTGATAATACCGCTAACTTTTTCAACTTTACTACTGTTATCATCCATCTCTCCCGCAAGCTTTTTAACCTTAGATAGAGCGTTTTCAAGATCGGCTAACATTACTGTCCTTTCATCAACAGCTTGTTGTTTAGCTTTTATCTCATCATACAAAGGCATAATCAAAACAAAGAACACAAGTATCGCTGCAGCTATTAATATCGGTCCTAATAGTCCTTGTGATCTCATAGATTATACAAAAACTTATTTTTATCGAATGTAATCAGTAAGCTTGCTTCGACTTGCCCATCAGGCCTAAGTGTAATGCCGCTAACGCTTACATCTTTAATGGCTTCGTCTGCAAAATATGAAGCTACCTGTTTAGCTAGTTCGGAATGATTCGCCGCTCGTACTTTTGCAGCTATCTCTTCTTTAGTAGCATCTGCTGTAAGAGATATGAAGCTCAATCGAAGAATAGTTCGATCTTCAATTATATCGAAGCCTTCTGTCCAGAAAATATGACCATCTAGAAGGCTACCAATTAAGGTCAGTTGGCTATTAAGAGTCCTTATCTCATGCTCTGCATCTTTATCTCTTCTTTTATCTATGCCCATAACCTGTTCATCTAGGCTAGCCAACTCATCCTCTACTGAAGTTAAATAAAAATCTGCCGCAACATACCCAGCGACTACTACTATTAATAGAAAAATACCCAAGAAGATAAACCCTCTTTTCTTTTGTCCTTTTATCTCGACGTGGCGTCGAGTCTCAGGTAATAATTGTAACCCTCCTGGTTCAGCCATTTAATTAATTTAATTATATCAGAATATTAAAACTTTTATTGTTTATAACTCACGCATCCCTAATCCGACAGCCACTGCAAAAGCAGAGCCCATTTCTTCAACTACACTCTCTAGCCTCTTATCATACACAACACGAGCGAATGGATTTCCCATTGAAGTAAATGTTCCAAGCTTATCTCCAAAGTATTCAATGAAGCCAGGCATCTTGGCCAATCCACCTACGGCAACTACCTTATCAATCTTCACTCCTGACTTTTCTTGGTAGCTATTAATAGTTCTTCTTGCTTCCATAACCATATTATCGACTAACGAAGATAGAGCTTCCTTGACCACATTCTCCCCTGTCGATAGTCCTTGTGTTCTTTTTAATTCTTCTGCTCTTTCCAAACTTACATTCAATGCTTTGGAAATTGCATTTGTTAATTCAAATCCTCCAACTTCGTAGTTTCTGTTCATCCTTTCGATTCCTCCATCCACTATTAATATAGAAGTACTTCTTCCACCGATGTTTATAATAGCCGTTGGGCTTTGATCGTTTCCGAGTAGTCCTCTGATCAAAGCAGAGTTCTCAAGCTCAATGGCACGGACATTTAATCCTGCATGCTTCAACATATTTGTATAACGGGTAGTTTCAGATACTGGAACCGCAGCCAGAAATACTTCTATCTCTGCTTGTATTGCCGGTACGCCTTCTTTAGCCTCTGTACCTTGTTTGAGATTTATAATTGACCAATCCAAAATTACTTCATTAGGAGGTAGTGGTATATATTTTCTAGATTCTATAGGGATTGTCTTCTCTAGCTCCTCTTCAGAGATAAAAGGAACCTTTATCACAGTCGAAAATGTCGAAAACGAAGGGATTGCCCCTATTGCATCTTTGGTGCCAAACTTGGCTTCTTTCAAAATCTCTTGAATTACCCAGGTGATTTCTTCATCAACCGTGATCTTAACATCCTTAGAGGCGAATTTCTTTCCCCCTCCTTCGGTTGATATCATTCCATAGTTGATCAATTTAAAACGACCTCCATCCTTTTCTAATTCTACTATCTTAATGGAAGAAGTTCCTATGTCGATACCAAGTTTGCTTTTTGGTCCAAAAAGTCCCAAGATTAAAAAATTAGTTTACAGAAATATTATACCACACTTAGGTATGAAACTAATCAACATAAAAACATATTTTCTTGATCTTCTGTTCCCTATCCATTGTTTGGGATGTAAGAAAGAAGGTTCCCATCTTTGCGACGACTGTGTTGATTCAATTCCTTTAGAAATATCACAAACTCGAACACAATATGTAGATCATCTTTATTCAGCAACAAACTTTGATCATCCTCTTTTAAATAGAGCCCTGAAAGAATTCAAATACAGGTTTGTGAGAGATCTTTCTCAGCCTCTAGCTAAAATTATCAAAAGAATGATCTCTGAAAAAGATATTGTCCTAGACCCTCTCATCGCTATTCCTGTTCCGCTCTCCAAAAAAAGAATGAACTGGCGCGGATTCAATCAAGCAGAACTAATTGCCAAGCATTTAGATTGGGGATTGAGCACAAATATTATTTTCCGAAAAAAATCCTCTAAACCCCAGGCGGATATAGAGAATAAAGAAGAAAGATCTCTTAATGTGGAAGATAATTTTGAGATAAATCCCAAGATTGACGTGAAAAACAAAAATTTTGTACTAATAGACGATGTAGCAACTACCGGGTCAACTCTTAATGAATGTGCGAAGATTATTAAGCAAAATGGAGCAAAAACAGTTATTGGCATCACCGTAGCTCACGGTTGAAAACCCCTTAAAAATGTGGTAAAATTCGCATATATTGGAGAGGTGGCTGAGTGGTTGAAAGCAGCGCACTGCTAATGCGTTAGGGGTGTAAAAGCCCCTCGAGGGTTCGAATCCCTCCCTCTCCGCATCAAAAGATCCCGAAATACGGGGTTTTTTGTTTTCAAAATTTAGGTATAATACAAGTAATGTCACACATCATTGATTTAAAGAAAAAAGGTGAGGACAAAAAATCAGAAGAGGAAACTAGAGAACCTCTAGCTCCAGTCGTACAACCAGAGCCTCTACTACCTAATGAAGACCATATAATGCAACCTCAGCTTGTTGAATACGAAGCAGATATATTGTATCACGAATGGAATTCCTTAGAATTTGTTCACAAGGAAAAAGATAAGAAATGGTATCTCTATGTTGGCGCAGGCACTGCAGGCCTTGTAGTATTAGCTTTTCTATACGGATCAAGCCTTACAGCATTGCTATTTGGAATGTTTGGAGTAATATTTCTTTTCATAGGTAGTCAAAAGCCAAGAGATATAGAGTATTCTTTGAGTCCATTGGGAGTAAAAATTAGTGATAAGCATTATGACTACAGTGAATTCGAATCATTCTGGATTCACTATACTCCTGAAGTACAGGAAATAAGTTTTAAGAGTAAAAAGATGTTTTCTCCGTATATTAAGCTTTCACTAGAAGGACAGGATCCTATACAGATAAGGCAAATGCTTTCAAACTATCTTTCTGAAGAACATCAGGAAGAAGAACTTACCGATATATTATTACGTAAAATTAAGTTCTAAATCCCCTCGTAGTTCAACGGATAGAACGCGAGCTTGCGGAGCTCGTGATGTAGGTTCGATTCCTGCCGAGGGGACACGATATATGCTAATTTTGCTGATACACATTAAATGTGCTAAATATATATTGCGATGATAACTCTCGATACTCCAATAGAAAAGATGAAATTTGTAGGAGAAAAAATACTCCCCAAACTTCACCATCTTGGCATCAAAACCATAAGAGACCTTCTTTGGTATTTCCCTAACCGACATGAAGATTTCGCCAAATTCGTAAATGTAGACGAAATAGAAGAAGGAGAGAAGGTCAGTATCCACGGGATAGTAAAAAGCACTACACTCAAACGCTCCCCTAGAAGAAGAATGACCATCGTAACGGTTACAATACTCGATCAATTAGGAACCCCCATCAAAGCAACCTGGTTTAATCAACCATATCTAAAGGATACATTCAGAAGTGGAATGTCTATAACCCTCTCTGGTAAAGCAAAGCTCGACAGAAAGTACGGACTCTATTTAACAAGCCCAGCATATGAAAAAACATCGGGAGATTTAAGACATACCGGAGGACTAATCCCAATATATTCAGAGACCGCAGGTCTTTCATCTAAATACCTGAGATTTTTAATAAAACCCGCCTTATCTTTAATTAAAACGATTCAGGATCCACTTGATCCCGCAATTATCAAAAGGCACAATCTCATATCTCTGCCTCAAGCTATACAACAAGTACATTTCCCAGAATCAGAAGAGGACGCAGAAAAAGCTAAACAGAGACTAGCCTTTGATGAGTTATTTCTCTTTCAACTCCAAGCTCTTGTTCAAAGACGTAGGGCCAAACTATCACCCGGAATATCTATACCGTTTGATAAGGATGCAATAGGTAAATTCGTGAAAAGTCTTCCTTTTGAATTAACAACCGCCCAAAGGATATCCGTCTGGGAGATACTTAATGATATACAGAAGCAATATCCGATGAACCGCTTATTAAACGGAGATGTCGGCTCAGGGAAAACCGTCGTTGCAGCAGCAGCGGCATTTCAATCAATGAAGTCAGGGTTTCAAACGGCATTTATGGCCCCAACGGAAATACTGGCAAACCAACATTTTGATTCTTTAAAAGAACCTCTCAGAGGATGGGGTCTGCGCATAGGATTAATAACAGGTTCTTCAGCCAAAGTATGGGAAGACGATTGGGAATATGAAACAAAGAAACCTAATTTTGTTGAACTTTTAAAAAATGGTGAAATAGATCTGGCCATAGGTACTCACGCATTAATACAAAACAAGGTTGGATTTAAGAATCTAGCCTTGGTTATAATCGATGAACAGCATCGATTCGGCGTAGATCAGAGAGCAACATTAGCTAAAATGACAAACGACGAAAGATATCCTCATCTTCTTTCAATGACTGCCACCCCTATCCCCCGTACATTAGCTCTCACTATTTACGGAGACTTGGATTTTTCGTTATTAGATGAGATGCCAAAGGGGAGACAAAAGATAATAACTAAAATCATCAAACCAAAAGGAAGAGGGGAGACTTATGAATTTTTAAGAGAAGAAGTTAAAAACGGACGTCAGGTTTTCGTAATTTGTCCACGAATTGAAATAAACAACGATATAGCAGAGAACGTAAAACAAAAAAAGTTGGTTGAAGCAGATACTAAGGCAGTAAAAGAAGAGTATAAGAAACTATCGGAAGAGATATTCCCCGACCTCACTGTTGCTATGTTGCACGGGAAGATGAAATCCAAAGAAAAAGAAGCAATAATGAAGGATTTCAAAGAAGGAATAACCGACATCTTGGTATCCACCTCTGTTATAGAAGTAGGGGTAGACATTCCCAACGCTACAGTAATGATGATAGAAGGTGCGGAAAAGTTTGGCTTGGCCCAACTTCATCAATTCAGAGGACGTGTGGGACGAGGCGAACACCAATCCTATGCTCTTTTATTTGTTGAATCACCAGAAGTAGAAACAACCAGGAGACTAGACGCTATGATCAAATACAGTGATGGATTCAAGCTAGCTGAAATGGATATGAAAATACGTGGACCCGGTGATTTTATAGGAACGAAACAATCCGGAATGCCTGATCTAACAATGGCTTCTCTGTCCGATATGGTTCTAATTAAAAAAGCTCGCACAGAAGTGCAGCTTTTACTTAAAAAAGATCCCGAATTAAAGGATAATCCAATACTTAGATCGTCTCTTCGGGATTTTAAGAGAAGAGTTCATTTGGAATAAAAAAGGCCCACAGAATGCGAGCCAAGTGTTTACAAGTGTTTAATCGTCGTCGCCATAGTCACAGGCTATATTCTCATTTGGATTAATAGAGGGTTCTTCTTTTCCGGGAAGATCTACTGTAAGTTCGTCTCTTCTCTTTCCTCTTTTTGCCAGTGCCTCTCGTAACGCTGATTCAGATTTGCGTCTTTCGACATCTTCCTCAATCGCCCTGTGAATCTCGTGGTCCACGGATTTCTCATCTATTGTCCCGAGGGCGTGTAGACATTGAAATTCATCCATAGACATCTTTAAAGAGAATTTGGTATATCTACTCATGTCTGTATCCTTTCCTTTCCTTGAAACAACTGTTCAGAGTAAAACACAATGTAAGGTTTGTATCAATATTGGCTCCCTGGATGGAACTTAAGCCCGCAAAAATTTACAGAGTTCGAATCTAGTTTTTTGAGTAAAAGAAATCCCTCAACCGAAATTGAGGGATGAAGTGGAAATGTCAACTGACTAAGTTTTCTAGCCCTTTTTTCTGCCAGAACCTGCGAGCCGAGAAAACTACTATCAAAAGACAATAGACGGTACCAGATGCTGGAAATAATCTTTCACTAATAGACCAGTTATTACCTCCAGCTGTTGAAAGACCGTTAGCAATGGTGTAGCTGATGAATTCAAGAATAGGCATATCCCTAGGCTTCTTCCAAGCGTCAACAAGCTGTGGTATTCCTGAAATAATCACAGCTATTATGCTTGCAATTGTGGCTACTCTGTCACCAGAGAAATGCCACACACCCATGCTCGAGACAACGAGCAATACGACCATTGTCTCAAACCAAGTCCAAGAAACTTTACTCTTAGACCCAATGATAAAAAACGATGTTATTACACATCCGACTGTAAGAGCAACGGGAAGAAGAAAGTTGCCATTCTGTACAATAATTGTTACGGCAATAATACCGTCTAGTATTGCCCATAGGGACCAAGTGAACAGGTTCTGTTTTACTTTGCCTGACCTTATCCCCTTCCATAGCGGAAAGTAGGTCAGAATAGCAAGTATGCTACCAGCCCACACTAAAGTATTCACGGCCCACCTCCTCTTACTATTGTTGGTTTAGTTGTTAAAAACTATCACTGTTATAGTATGAATTGCAAGAAATGTAAATAGCTGACTCCCTCACAGGATACGTTTAAAACTCTGGATTGGATTAATATACGGAAAGAGTTGGTTGGGGGTTCCCCCCAACGGCTCAACGCATTGAATTCAAGATGGCATTAACTGAATTATCAATATCGCCATTATTCAAAATAGTCTTCTCATTAGCTATCTTTACTTTGTTTATATTATTTTGAAGGGTTTTAAAATCATCGAGTGTGTTTTTTATCTTCCGTTTTCTCTCATTCTCTACCTCTAAGAGCTTCTTAATATCTCTTTTTAAATGAAACCAATAACTTTCAATATTATTTTCTTTGCAGAACTTTATTTTATTATTTACAAAATCTTTATTGTCAAATATTTCCTCAATAATAATAATTTCCTCACTGGAACAGCTTGATAATTTTTGGAGTGTTTTTTCGTAACTATATTTGCAAACATCTCCAAAATTATAATCCTTGTATTTTTTTCTGCACTCAACTTTAAAATCATCGACATGTATTACTGTTGAGTTATTAAATTTTTCTGCTAATTTATCAGCAATTACAGATTTACCTACTCCTGGCAAGCCTCTTAAAATGATTAATTTCATATTTAAGTATCTTCTCATAAATAAAACAAGCCATAAAGTTAACAAGTTATGACTCGTTTTATTTATGGCTTGTGGGGGTTAATGCACTTGTCATCAACGAGCACATCAAACCTCATTTTTCCGAATTGAATGGAATGATAATTTACTCCAAACTTTTTGAGAAGAAAGATAACCTCTTCGGAATCTTCTGCTGGCCTAGCAGTATAGAGAATTATCGTTAAGGTATTGTATTTAAACAATTCATTAACAACATCTATGTTCTTCCAAATAGGCTCCGGTTCTTCTTTGGAGTTAAGTGGAACAAAACCCCAAAGTGTTTCGTCTAGATCAAAAGCTACGACATAATTATCCCTTTTAATTCGTTGGTTCTTTATTGCCTCTGTGATAGAGGACAATAGTTCTTTGTTCATTCATTCTCCTCCTTTTCAAAGTAGTAAAAGTAACTAATTTATATTTATACCACATCTCTGTGGATTGTGTCAATGGCTCCCCGTATTGGACAAGTTCAGAACTCTTGATTGGGTTGGAGAGTTTGGGGATTTGGAGGTTTTGCAGGAAAAGTTACTCAAGTTCAAAGATTTTATTAAGAAATAGTCTGAATGGTTTTTTACTAAAGTTACAGACAAAGAAAGCACCGTTAAAAAAACGGTGCTCGCGCGATAAGAAAAAGTTTCAGAAAGTGTCAGCTAATAGCTGGGAGGCTGAATCCCGTCACTTCTATTCTTATACCTTGACTCTCTAGTTTGGGATTAACCCATTCTTCAATGAAAAGTACTAGTTGTTGTACTTGCTCTTCATCACGTGGATTATGAAAAATAGCAAGGCCACTATGATGTAACTCGTTAAATTCATACAACCAGTATTCAACTGCTTCTTGAACACTTCGAGTCACCAGTAGAGGACTTCTGGTTTTTTTTCGTTCATCATTAAAGGTGTAAAAAAGTGTTAGATCAACAATGTGAGCACGGAGGTTGTAACGGATTGCTCGAGTCTGAGGATTTTTTGTATGTGGGTTTACTTGTCTCGCTTCCTCGTTTATTTCAAATACTCTACCTATTGGCATATGGGAGTACTCGCCCAATTCCCCTACGAAAGCGCCCCACTGATGAACAACGGGTTTGCCATTCTCATCAAAGGTAATAACATCTGTACTGTGTAGTATGTGGGCGAATTCACAGTACATTGGGGATGTGCCAATAAGACTAAGAGCTATGAAAAACCCCACGGTAATCCACGGCACATAGTATTGTCTAATGCGTAAACAAGCACTTCTACTCCGATCCGTATAGGTACCCCAAACAAGCAATGCGAGCACAGCCACTGTGAATATATACAGTATGCTCATAACTATTACTCCTTTCGTTTTCTTCTTTTCAGAGAACCAAAGCCAAGATATCGCATAATGCGGTATTTGTCAAACTTGCTCCCCGCCTGGGACGATTTTCGAACTATTGACTGGATTGGTGAGTTTGGGGATTTAAGAGTATTACAAGAAAAGTTGAGTAAATTTGGATATTTATGAAAAAGAAAAGCCCCGCCAACCCCTTTTAGGAGTAAGCGGGGTCCTGTGGAAAAGTATATTCCGAACCTTCCACCACGTTGAAGTTCGGCATCCGTGTTTATCCGCAATTTAGACCGGGCTCTGATTAAGTAATTCAACCAGTATTCTGCGGTTTTGGGCTGCATACCCTATGTCTCCTGTATTTTCCTAGGATTCAGGAGCTTACCGGCTCTGGCATCGCCTCCATTAGGCAGGGAACGACACTTCACTACTTCCATGGGCAGTCGTCCACCTCCAATATACTTCTCCGAAGAAAGTGTATCAAACAAAAAAGAACGTCACAAGACATCTTTTTGGTTGGTGCTCCCCG
>SDBV01002068.1_pt1 | contig 30115 bp, 64 predicted proteins | sample 2277081 | NCBI WGS metagenome assembly SDBV01 (sample SAMN10402039, study PRJNA504765) | marine sediment metagenome | isolation source: marine sediment core GS10_PC15, 223 cmbsf | place: Arctic Ocean: Southern Knipovich Ridge | collected 2010
CACCACTTCTTTGATACCAGAAGTGTCATCCGGCATAGAGCCGATATTTGCATTGGCTACGGAACGAAGCGACAGGGTATCAAGCAGGTATTATATACATCCAGAGTTAGTCAAAATATTAGAATCAAATGAAGACTTGCCGGAATGGCTCATAGATTCGTCTTCGCTGTCTCCTGAAGATCATCTGGAGGTTCAATCAGTTATTCAAAGATATGTAGACAATGCAGTTTCCAAGACAATCAACTGTCCGAAAGGATTTACGGCCAAGAAATTATCAAAATTGTTATTGGAGTTTGTGCGAGATGTCAAGGGCATGACAGTATACGTGGATGAAAGTAAAAAGGGCCAGGTGCTTAATAAATTATCTATGAAAGAGGCAAAGAAAATAGTCGAAAAGAATTTAGAACTTCATATTTCAGAAAAAAATGTGGAGTGCATGAGGGGAGAATGTGGTCTATAAAATGAATGAGAAAACATGGTGGGAAGTGATAGGTGAAATAGTAATAGGTGATTGGTTCACCCAAACAGGTAGAGGGATAATCTTTATTGCTGTATTTTTAATATGGATGAAATTCGGATTATGGTTTGCAAGTAAGTTGGGGTTGGTATGAAAATAGTTATTGGTTTGATTTTTATTTTTATTGGAGGGTTTATTCTTTTTAGATTAATTGAAATGTTTGTTGCTTCTATTGAAGGAGGCCATGGAATAGATATAGATGAAGATTCTTAGAATAATCACACGCCTTAATATTGGTGGACCTTCTATCCAGGCGTTAGACCTTAGTAAAGAATTGAAGAAGAGAGGACATGATTGTTATATGCTGTCCGGATTTGGTTCAAAAACAGAAGGAGATATGTGGACAGCTTATGATGAATATGTATCAGTCACTTTTACTAATCCTTTAAGAAGAGAAATAAATCCTTATTGGGATTATTATGCTTTTAGAAATATAAGAAGAAAAATAAAAAGTTTCAAACCAGACATCGTTCATTCGCACCAGGTTAAAGCAGGAGCCTTGGCAAGATTAGCGGTGCTATCGATGCGAAAGGCAGAAAGGCCGAAGACCGTTCATACTTATCATGGGCATACCTTTCATAGTTACTGGGGCAAGACAAAAGGTTTTATATTTAGGAATATTGAGAGATTCTTAAATAAGAGAACAGATAGGATAATAGCGATAAGCCAAAGCCAATATAATGATCTGGTTTATAAGTATGAGGTTTGCAGCGAAGAGCAGACAAGGATTATTCCATTGGGATTCGATTTATCAGAGTTGTTAGAGATAAAATCTTTCGATTATAATACACATTATTTATTAAGAGTGGGCATTATTGGAAGATTAAATGAAATTAAGAATCATGAGTTATTTTTTGATTTTTTAGAAGCATTATTAAAAGAATTTGGAAAATATAGGGTAGTAGGGTATATTATAGGGGATGGAGAACAAAGAAAAGAATTATTTGAAATAGCTAAAAAAAGAAAATTGCCAATAATGATGACCGGATGGCAAAATAAAAAGCAAATAATAAATTGGTATAAATTATTAGATATAGTTGTCTGCACTTCCAAAAACGAAGGAACTCCGGTGAGCCTGATAGAAGCAATGGCCGCAGGCAGATTGGCTGTAAGTACTCCTGTTGGTGGTTGTGTAGATTTGCTATCTGGTATGAGAGGATTATTAATTAGTGATTTTAAAAGACTCGCTAATGATTTACTAGAGTTTTTAGAAGAACACAGATATAAATATTTTATTCAAAGAGCAAGACAATACGTAAAGGAAAACCATCAATTAGATAGGTTGGTAGATGATATAGAAAACCTGTATGAGGAATTATTATGATAAATTTTATTAGATTAGTAGATGTTAATAATGGAATAAATTTTGTGAAAGCGGAAGCTATTATAAGCATTGAACCCCATCCTTTTCCAAAGGATCAAGGTGTTAATACGCAAGTTTGGTATGCGATTGGAAATACTTGTGAGTGTATTGAAATGAAAGAAAATACAGAAAAAGTAAGGGAAATCATAAACAGGGAGTTATTGGTATTATGGTAGATAAACATCCGGGATGTCCGGAATGCGATATTCCGCCAGACGGTTATCCAGAGTTGGTCAACAAGGCAACATATTATTGGTGCTGGAAATGTAAGAAGCGGTACGGTAAGAATTCTTTGATTCTTTTGGGAGAGGCCTATACCGGGGTGTTGGACAAGATAAAGAAATTGCATAAGGACAAGCAAAAAGATTTGGCCAACCAGCATAGCGGCAAACAGGTAATCGGCCCAGGCGGCTTGCCGAAGAGTAAGAAGGGAGGGTTTGGGCAGACGTTACCACTAAGCACCAAGTTTACTGATATAATTGATCGAGATAAAATGTTGGAAGCTTACGATTCAATTCCAAGCCTGCATTCAGCAATATATGAAAGCCCAAAAAATATAAGAGGATATGGAAAAACTTTAGCAGTTCCTTGGTCAACAATAGTGCCGAAAAGTTTATTAGAAGAAGCAAAAAGAATGGTAGATGAAAAGAAAATATGGCCTTATGGTAAGAATGTCATGTATGTAGTTGAAGGGCCTGGCAAGATAAGGACAAATCCTGATGTAGAGTTTATTGATGGGTGGTGGAAATTTAAAGAAGAAAGAACATTATGAAAAGAAAAACAAACGAGAAATTTAAGAAATACCAGAAGCGCAGAAGAGAGGAAAACCAGGTGTTGAAGACCTATCTGAAAGGCAGGATATGGTGGAACTCGTCGGAACTCGGAACGTTGTGTTATAAGTTGAGCGAGCGAACCAGGAAGAACGAGATAGAGGCCAGAAAGGGAATAGGAGGGATATAAATGCATCAAAATGATATTAAAAAAGAATGTGGATGCAATTATGAATGTACTTGTCCAACAGTTGATGATTTTATAACAGAAGATAAAAAGATAAAAGATGATAACGTTGACCATCCAAAGCATTATACTGATCATCCGTCAGGAATAGAATGTATTCAAATAACAGAGCATATGGGTTCAATTTAGGCAACGCCATGAAATATTTATGGTGAGCAGATTTGAAAGAAAAGAAACGAGAAGATTTGGAAAAAGCAATATGGTATATTAAAAGGGAATTAGAAAGGCAAAAGAATGAAAACAGTTAATATTAAAGCAACCACATTAGCAGATGCATGGTTCCAAGCGGTTTATAAATGCCTGGAAGTCGGCAGAGATTTTACCATCGACAGAGGCAGTTATGAAGGTGATAAAAGATTGGAATTTGATTATATAACGATTCAGATTCAGGAGCCTTGGCATGAACCTCTGCTTCCCAAGATTCCAGAAACATATAATCTGCCAGATCCGGTTGAAGAAGGGTATGTTGATGAATATTTACCATATTTAATGACCGGTGAAATAGCAGATGGAGAAAGCTATACCTATGGTAGCCGGTTGAATATGGCTCAACACCATTATCCAATAAGAAAACATACCAAATATCTTGCTCCTTGGAAAGACATTTTATTAAAAGATATGGTAGAGGTTTGCAATAATAAAAAGATTTTGACTATGGGCTTCAATTATCAAGGCGTTTATGAAAAGTTTTTATCTCAAGTAGAATTGTTAATCTGGACGTATAAAAATAAAGGATATAGAAATAATCAGATGGTTTTGCAAGTAGCCCAGCCAGATGATATGTTATTGCAAGATCCGCCATGCTTGAGGCATATAGATACAAGAATACAAGACGGGAAACTTCATTTCTTTCCGTATTTCAGGAGTTGGGATTTATGGGGAGGCTTTCCAGCCAACCTTGCGGCAGTAGAATTGATGAAGCAATACATAGCTTCTGAAATAGGTGTTGGAAACGGTCAGATAATAGCCGCTTCAAAAGGATTGCACCTTTACTCTTATGTTTGGGAATTAGCGGAAATTATAAGAGGCAAAACCATAGAGGAGTTTAGGAAAGGGGCATAAGATGAATAAAATTCCATTAACAATATCCGAAGCCATACAAGAGCTATTAAATTTTGAAGGTATAGAGAAGTTAAAAGAGAATCCTTCAGCAATATTTCATCATGGTTTAGGCAGAGAAATTAGAAATGATTGGAAGTTGTGGTTTCACGGCTCATTATATGAAGAATTTAATTCAATCGGCATCCATCATGCAGATGATATGTCCGGTATTTTAATTGAAGTGACCAAAAGAATTTTGAATAAAGAGCCAATTAAATTAAAAGAACAAGTAAATCATTATATAAATTATTGGAAAGAAATAAATGAATAAAAAGCATGCAAGGAGGTTCCTGAGAAGGAATGAATGGAAATTGTCAGAAACCAAGATAGAGAGCTTTACCAAGAAGAAACAGGCTAATCTGTTAATGATGAAAGAGAAAGCGGAGAAGGTGTTAAATGACAAATAACCAAAAAGAAATAATACTGTATCTATTATCGACAATCTTATATCTATTGCTAATACCTATTCAGCCATTGTTATCAAATCTTATAGTGTTATTCGTAGGATTTCATTTCGGCACATATTATGGCAAGCAGACCAGAAGAACGTTGAGATATTACCAGTTGAAAACAATAAGGTTCTGGCAAGGCAGGCACTTGCCACAAAACGTGCAGATGGCCAGGTAAATAATTATTTAAAATTCAGCAAGAATGGGTTATAATAAAAATAAAAGGAGAAAATATTATGAGCTGTCCTATTTGTAAAGTTAATCATTTAAAATTAAAAACAGCAGAAGTATGCCGAAATCAAGTTGACAATGAAATGATCCATTATATTATACTAACTCAAGGAATGACCGGCGGAATGACAGAAGAAAATTTATTGGAATATAAACATATCAAAGATCTTTCTCATTTCAGAAAAACAAAACGATTATCAGAAGAAATGAAACTATATGTCAATCAATTCAAATAACAAAAGGAGAATATTATGAATAAAGGAATTGAATTTGGATATGTTTTTGTGTCAGATGAATCCATTCCATGCAAGATTCATGATAATTTTGATGGAGCAGGAAGAACAGGGCAGTATTTTGGAAAAATAAATATAAATGATATGGATTGGGCTATTGTTTTATGGGATGACGAAGAAGATCCAGATTTATTTAAAGCAGCAGGCATCATGGTAGAACAAATAAAATATATTAATGCTAAACATATTGATGATTAAAGGAGATAAATCATGAGAAACGAGAGCGTAAAAAAGGGTTGGGTCAAGAAGAAAGAGGATCTGTCAGCCAAGCACCGAAGGGCATACGATCTTTACATGGGATCGTCCGATATGACCTATGACGAACTCGCCAAGGTGTTTGATGTGAAGCCGGGCACCATCAGGCGGTATGTTGACAGGGGCGAAGAAATATCTTTTCAAGATAGGAGAATGAGAAATGCAAAATAGACCAATCAATAAAAATAAAATCAAAGAAAAAGGAGAAAACTAAAGATGGAAAAAGAATTAACAGAATTAGAAAAACGATTTGTAGAGTTAGGGGCTAAAAGGACGCCAGATGAGATTGTAAAAAAGAAGTTAAATTTATCTGATGAACAGATTAATGAAATGCAAGAGGATGAAGGGTTGATAGAAGAGGTGATTAAATTAAAAACTATTGATGGCATATACTATGAAACCCATCCGGTACAAAAGAATAAGATGGTTTTTACTTTAAGCACAGCCGATAAAAATGGTAAGGTAACAAATTTTGGCAGACAACAAACTTATAGACCACGAATGAGTGGAGAAGGTTGGTTGATAATGTCTTTAAAGTTTATTATTCGGCAGCTTAACGAGCAACTGATAAGGCATAAAATAAATAAAAACCATAAGGAATGTGATAAATCAGTCTGTGATATATGTGAAAATGGAATAGATTATAGGTGTTTTTCTATGATTACAGATTTATTAGAAAAAACAGCTTTTGGAGATGAGAAAGGACAAACACATATTGAATGGGAGAAGATAGAAAAAGATAATAAAATAGAAGAAGAACCAGAACAAATAACTGAAGAAAAACCAGAACCTTATGCTATGTTGAATATTCTAATGGATAAACTTTCTGATTTTTCTTATGCTGCTATAAGAAAATATGTAATGGAAAATGATTATTATCAAGAGTTAAAAGAAATATTACCAGAAGTTGAATTTATTAAAAGTGAAGTAGATGAAAAAAATAATCTTTTCAAGGTTAAGATGAAACATCAATTATTTATTAATAAAAATAAAGATGGTGTAATTTTAGATTATTTTATTTTACATTAAAAAGGAGAAAACTAAAGATGGTTGGAAATTGGCTGACTTGTGAATATTGTAACCAAACAATAGCTGATTCAGCCCCAGAAAGTAAGTATTATATATATTGTGGTTATTGTGGAAAACCTTTGCCGTATTTGACAGAGGAACAATTAAAAAATAACAAAGGAGAAAACTAAAGATGGATGAAATAACAAAAATGAAAATTGAGGAAGTCAGGGAAATAGTACGAAATGAACATAAGAAATTGGAGGCAGAGATTAACCGGGCAATAGGGGATTTTGAAAAAAATACTGGATTCACTGTTTTAGATATTGATGTATGGGAACAAGGCCCCGCTTTTGCAGATGTTGCCGGTTTTGTAAATTAATTAAATTAAATCTTTAAAATTCTAAAGGAATGGGTTATAATACATTTAATAAGATAAAGTAAGAAATTTGGCAATAATTTATAGGTGAAAGGGGGTTGGTAATGAAAGACGATTTCATGGAAATTGATAAGGGAGTTGATAAATTAGAGTCATTATGCACTGAATATAATCATGATTTTTATAAACGGGTAAAAATAAAAAGTCCTTATAAACAGGTAAAAATAAAAACGTCTGATAGACATTCATTAAAAATTTTAGAAGCACCATTATGTTTTTGTGGATGTAAAAAGCCGGTAAAATGGAACCTGGTTAAAAATGATTGGAATAAATATGTAATTCATCATTGGAGAAATGCAATAATAAAAGTGCAAGGAATGCCTCCTTTATGTTTTTGTGGATGTGGAACCCTGGTTCGTTGGAGATCAGGAGGATGGCAGAAATTTGCTAAAGGCTGTTGGGGATTTGGTAAAAGCACTTAAAGAAAATTGCCTCGGTTTATTTAAAGCAATTAATATAAGTGAAAGGGGGTTGGTAATGAAAAAGGATCTGCTTGAGGTTAATAAGGGAATTAAGCAGGCAATGAAGGAAGTTGATAACCTTATTATTGAGATGGAAAAATTAAAAGGCTCGCCGCTATGCAAATGTGGATGCGGAGAGCCTGTAAAATGGAACAAAAGTAAAAAGCGATGGAATATTTTTCTTTCTAATCATCAAGCAAGAAATAAAAATTATCATGAAAATTATCGCAAGCAATTTGAAACTCCACCATTATGTAAATGCAAATGTGGAGAACCAGTAAAATGGAATAATGGTTATAAAGATTGGAATGAGTATATAACTTTACATTGCCTTAATGATAAAAGTTGGCGGTTAAAAAATGCCGAAGCTAAAAAAAATAATAAGAAAATAAATCCGTGCAAATTTACTATTCAATATATTATAAAAGAAGTGAAAAAGGCAGAACCAAGATATAAAGTTTTATCTAAGGAATATATTGATGCTAATAGTACTTCTTTGAGATTAAAATGCGATAAAGGACATATTTATACTACACGATGGGCGAGTTTTCAACAAGGAAGGCGTTGCCCAAAATGTGGTTATAAAATCATAGGAAATAGATTATCTATAAAAATAATTAAAAATAAATTGAAAAAAGCACATCCGGGTTATTCTTTATTATCTATGAAATATCATGAAATTAGAGAAAATTTAATTTTTAAGTGTGATAAAGGGCATTTATTTAATAAAAGTTGGTGGTTAGTTGAAAAGAATAAAATTCCTTGCCCAATATGTTATTCAGAATCAAGAGGGGGAAGTAAAAATCATAATTGGAAAGGGGGGTTGCATATTCCTAAAGGAGAGGCACCATTATGTAAATGCGGCTGTCAAAAAACAACAGATTGGAATAAATATATCGGCCGATGGAATGATTATATACTTACTCATCATATATCTGCTATGAGTATTAAAATGTGGTCAGATCCTATTTATAGAGAGTCTCGTTCGGGTAAAAATCATCCTAATTATGGTAAGAAAAATCCCAGTGTAACAGGGGATAAGAATCCGATGAGAAATCCAGAAATAATTTTAAAAATATCTGGTCCAAATCATTCTGGTTGGAAAGGAGGCGTTAAAGATAATAAAAAAGTTAAATCGATGTCTGAAAATTTAGGAATAACTATGAAGGAAGTACGAAACTTAATAAGAGCGATGTATAATGCAGATTTCCAAAAAACGAAAGAACTAATACAAGGAGAAATTTAAAATGAAAAATTTTGGTTTTGAAAGTTCGATCAAATTTATTAAAGACAATTGCAAGATTTCTAACGAAGCGTGGTTCAATTCTTATAAGATTTTGGGGTATATATTAGATGAAAAACGATGGAAATCCAAAGATTTTTATGGGGAAGATACAGAATCCTATAACCGATATTCATCTTATAAATTTGGTATGTTTATAAAAGAGGTTTATGGGATCAATATTTATTGGTTTAATAAAACCAAACAAATATTGGAATTGAAAAATGGCAAGGATTTATTGTTAGAATTTGGTAAGGAAAATTTATCCACTTATATTAATCATGATAAGGATGAACAAAAGAAACTTATAAAAGCAGCAAAAAAGACAAAGAGCAAAGCCACGGTAAAATTTAGTTGTTTAAGTAATCAACTTTTTCCAAGTAAAAAGAAAAAAAGAGTTAAAAAGTCTGATGAATCAGTAGACGGTGTTAATTGGGAAAAGGAATATAACGACTTACTAAAGAATTACAACCTGGTTGTTTCTGAAAATAAGGAACTACGGGAACAGTTGGAAAATTGGAGAAAGATAATCGGAACTGGTATGCCAACTGGTTTAGCAAATTATAAACAGCCAACAGAGTTAAGAATTTAGTAATAAATGAAACAAAGTGAAAATAATGCTTGACATTTCCAAAGAGATATCGTATAATACTGATGCTTGCAATATCAGTTCAATTAGTAATCAACCTGAGAATCCTTATTATGCGAATAATAAGGGCAGTTTACTGATAACTGCAAGCAATTCTCAGGTTTTTCTTTTTGGAAAGGATTTTAATATACATGGGATTATATCAAGGCAGGTGTTTTTATTGTGGTCATAATATAATAAAAATATTTCATAGAGGTGGTAAAGTTTTTTGTTCTCAATCATGTTCAACCACTTATTTTGTTCGGCTTAAACCCAAATTAAGAATATTAAAAACGTGTAAAAATTGTAAAGGCGCTTTTGTTTGTTTTATTAATATTGAAAAGATAAGGAAATTTTGTTCTCCATCTTGCGCTTCTAAATACAATAATAGAAAACGAAAAGGATATAGGGATGTTGAAGTTAATTGCGCATATTGTGATAAGGAATTTAGTTTAATACTTTGTGAATTTAATAAGAGAAAAGGAAATATATTTTGTTCAAGACAGCATGCAAGTAAGTTTTTTAAAGGAACAAAAAGACCTAAAACATCAAAAAGCTTGATAAAAGCTTATAAAAATGGATTGCTTATAGCTAATCTTTCAAGATATGCAAAGGATGGATTTAGAGAAGATATAGGCATTTATGTAAGAAGTACTTGGGAAGCTAATTTTGCTCGGATTCTGAATTATTTAGATATTAAGTGGGAATATGAACCAAAGGCTTTTTCTTTAATTATTGATGGCAAAGAAACCACATACCACCCTGATTTTTATTTAATTGATTTTGATAAATGGGTAGAAGTCAAAGGTTATTGGAGAAAAGATGCTAAATTAAAATACGATAAATTTTCTGAAAATCATAATATTAGTTTAGTTGATACAGATAAATATAAAAAACTTGCTAAACGTCTCCAAGATAAGATTATTTGGGAAGGGAAAAGATATGAACAATTATAGACCAATTCAGGTAGTGGCTGAGGCGGGCGTAAATCATAATGGTGATCTATCCAAGGCTAAGGAATTAATAGAAAAGGCGAAAGCTGCCAACGCTGATGCAGTCAAGTTTCAATTATACGATCCAAGAAAAAGGCCGGATATCGACCAGCATCCATTCAAGGAAGTATTATTGAAATCCAAGCTGACCAAGAGGATGCTTTATGAGTTGAAGGATATCTGCGACAGGAATTATATCGAATTCCTGTGCTCCGTATTTGAGGCGGATAAAGTGAGTTGGCTGGAAGATATAAATATTTCCAGGTACAAAATAGCCAGTAAAAGTGTTTATGACAAGGAATTGATAAACGAGATATTAATGACCGGCAAGGATATAATAGTATCGAGTGGCATGTTAGACGCCTCAATAGGCTGGCCGGACAATCTGCTGGAAGCATGGGTCGATCAGCGGGTGAGCTATCTGTATTGCGTATCGAAATATCCTGCCACGTTGAAGGATTTGGATTTGAGGAACACGGTATTCAGCCCGGCCCAGTATGTCGGATATTCAGACCACACCATCGGGATAACCGCCTGCCTGCTGGCCATGTGCCGTGGGGCAAAGATAATCGAAAAACATTTTACTTTAGATCGTGGAGCTGATGGCCCGGATCACATATTATCGGCATTACCGGATGAATTGGAATTACTCTGTAAATTCAGGGATGAGATTGAGAGGATTTTATATTTATGATGCAAATTCCTGACTTAATAAATGGTAGTTTTGAGTTCCTTTCTGGGTTCTTTGTGCTTCTGAATTGCTATCGAGTGGTAAAGGATAAAGATGTAAAAGGCGTAAGTATAATAACGATCATGTTCTTTACATTGTGGGGATTCTGGAATCTGTATTATTATCCGTATTTGGGTCAGTGGCTGAGTTTCTTTGGCGGACTGTTCATAGTGTCTGCAAATTGTTTATGGGTCGGGTTGATGCTTTATTATTCAAGGAAGAGTAAAAATGGCTAAAAGTGAAAAGTGGAATCCAGAAGATTATAAGTATTGTGAAAAACACGATCAACATTATAAACAATATTGTTCTGGATGTGCTCTTAATTTAGGAGAAATAGAAGTGGAAGAATATGCAAGAATTGATATTGTAAAAGGGGTTGAAGGCCATGCAATTTATATAAATGATTTCCGAGTTGTCGGTCCTAAACCTTGGGGTGGGGGTGAATATATTAAATCATGGGAAAAAGTCAAGGTTGAAGATATTTTAAAAGCAATAGGCAAGAAAGAATCAAAATGAAAGAAAAACTGAACATAATAGTCAACTGGGACGCAACCAAGGAAAATGTCACCTTGAGCAGAAAAGATTGGGAAAAGGTGATAGGATTGATAGCAAGAGATCATGAGGTCAATCATTTTAATTGGTCTAATACGGAAAAGGAAACAAAGAGTTTATGAGGAGAAAATAATTATGCCGGTAGATACAGGTGCAGGTTATCATTATACAAAAGAGGAATGTAGAATTACAGGAAATACAAAAAAATTAAAAGAATTAGAAGATGCAGAGTTAAAAAGATTTAAAATGATTGCTATAAACTGTCCTTCAAGAATAGATATATGTAAATTGACAAAAGAGGAATGTAAAATAGATTTTTGCCCATTATGGTATTGGAGAAATAAATAATGAATAACCATATGCCATACTGCGAAAGATGCGGGTCAAAGGAGAACGCCTCCATGCTGAGGGAGCCTATGCTCTTCGGCACCATATCAGCAGTTCTTTGTATTTCATGCAAAAGGGAATTTGATGCCTTTGCCGTAAAAGATGATACTTGGAAAGAGGTCATTAAGATTTTGCATCTGATCGGCATCTATTCCACAAAGGATATGTTCAATGAGGCGGCAATAAAGGCCTTGTGGGACAAGAAGAATGAGTATGACAGGGAATTGGTTCAAGAGGCGAAGGACTGGTTGTACAACATCCCGAAGGAAATAGACATAGAAGGGCAAAAGATATTATTGCAATGAAATGGTTAATACCTCTTAAAAGATTAGTATTTTTGCCAACGATAAATAAATGGTGTCAGCTACCATATCCCAATCATAAGAAAGGATGTCCGAATTATAATAATCCTAAGAGATTGGATTGTCCGCCAAGGGCAAGACGGATACAAGGATTTTTTGATTTAACAAAACTATTATATTTTGTTCATTCTGAATTCGATCTTGAAGCGGATATTATAAGAAGAAAGAAAATGAATCCTAACTTGACGGAAAAGCAATATCGATGCGTCTTATATTGGCAAGGAACTTCAAGGAAACAGTTAAAGGAAAGAGTCAATGAGGTTTTTGATGATTTGGATGTAACTTATGCCTGCCATTGTCCAGAAGGAAGAGGATTAAACGTTTATGCCACTGCAAGAATCAATGGTTTATATTTGGATAGGATAAGGAATTTAAAGATTGTCAGGCATATTGCTTTGTTAGGAACCTTGAAATGGTGAGCCTTGAAGAAAAACTACATGAAGATTCTGGATATGCATGTTTGGTAGCCCATTATGATGAAAATCATAATATCAAACCAGGGTGTATTAAATGTTTAAATTGTCAGGAGTTTATCAGACCAGAAGATATGGATAACGAATGTCCGGCAAGAAAAGAGAAATAGCCAAAGAAATAGAACAACTGATAGAAACCCCACCAAAACAGTTGACCCAGGAGCAGAAATGGTGGCTTGAGGGCAACAGGTTTTTGAGGCATCAGTACTGCCTGAAATGGGGAGTCTATTGCGAGCATTTGAGAAGCATGATGTTTGAGAGATAATTATTTAAATTTTAACAGGAATGGGTTATAATAAAAATAAGATATGAAAAACATAGCATTTGATATACATGGCACTTTAGATAATGATCCAGGTGGGATATTAAAACAGTATATGAAATTGGCTCGCGATTTTGGATGGACCATATTTATAATATCCGGTTCTCCTGCTGAACGAATAAATAAAGAACTTATCAAGTTAAAAATAGAAGGGCCAACAACAGTTATATCAGTTGTTGATTATCTTAAAGGCGCAAATATTAAAATGTGGCAAGATGATAGAGGGAATTGGTGGTGTGACGATAAAGAATGGTGGGATTCAAAAGGAGATATATGCAGGAAGCATGAAATAGATATTATAATAGACGATGAAATAAAGTATAAAGGCAATATGCCAAAAACAACTCAATTTATATTATATTAAGGAGAAAAGAAAAATGGATAAAGCATTGTTAGTAGTAGATATGTTAAATGATTTTGTACATCCGCAAGGGGCATTATATTTCCCACAAGGCGAGGATGTTATACCAAATATAGATGCAAAAATAATTAGGTATAGATCAGAAGGGAATCTTATTGTGTATATATGTGATTCACACGATTTAGATGATAAAGAGTTCGATAGATTTCCTCCACATGCAGTTAAAGGAACATCGGGGGCAGAAGTTATTTTTGAATTAGCCCCGTTACAAAATGAAATGATAGTTGAGAAACAAAGGTATAGTGGGTTTTATAATACTAATTTAATTAATTTTTTACGAAGAGTTGATAATCCGATAGTCGAAGTAGTCGGAGTATGCACATCAATCTGCGTTATGGATACGGTTGGTGGGTTGGTCAACAGAGATTATGAAGTTGTGGTACCAAAAGATTGCGTGGCAGATTTTGACCAAGAGATGCATGAGTTTGCACTCAAAAGAATGAAAAACATATACGGGGCAAAAATCGTATAATGATAATTACAAGCCTGCTTGATACGGATCTTTATATTTTTACTATGGCCCAGGCTATACTGCACCAATATTCTTGGTGTACTGCTAAGTTTAAATACAAATGTCGTAGTGGGAATAACATAAAAGATGTTAAATATATGGACGATCTCAATAAAGAATTGGATTCTTTATGTGATTTAACATTTAAGGAAGATGAACTGCAATTCCTTTATAAATTGAGGTTTATAAAGAAAGGATTTATAGACTATCTCCGGCTTTTAAAATTAAATAGATCGCACATACATGCTTATGTAGACAATAAGGATGAACTTCATATAGAAATAAATGGGCCATTGTTCTTGGCTATATGGTTTGAAGTCCCAGTACTTGCTATAGTGCAGGAGTTAAATACAAAATATAACAACAATACTTTTTATACTACGATGAAAGTCGGTAAAGAGAAGCTAAATAATAAAATAGAATATGTAAAAAATAATGTAAATAAGGATTCTCAGTTCAAGTTTGCTGATTTTGGAACCAGAAGAAGATTTGATAAATTGCTGCATGATGAAGTTGTGGAAATATTATTGAAGGAATTACCCGATAATTTTGCAGGAACCTCCAACGTATTTTTGGCTAAAAAATATAACCTGACTCCCATAGGAACTATGGCCCACCTCTGGTTTCAGTTGCATCAGCAAGTGGGATATTCATTAAAAGATAGTCAAAAGATGGCTTTGGTATCTTGGTGGAAAGAATATGAAGGTGATTTAGGAATAGCCTTATCAGACATAGGTGGGTTTGATTGGTTCTTAAAGGACTTTGATTTGGGTTTTGCCAAGCTGTTCGATGGATGCAGGCATGATTCAGGAGATCCTTATTGGTGGTGTGAAAAACTTATAGGGCATTACAAAGAATTGGGAATAGATCCCAAATGGAAAACTGCGGTATTTAGCGATGGACTCACAATACCATCCGCCATAGCTCTATATCATAAATTTAACGGAGAAATTAATACCTCATTCGGAATAGGAACCAATCTTACCAATGACGTTGGCATCCAAGCCCAACAGATCGTGATAAAGATGGTTGAATGTAATGGGAGACCTGTCGCTAAGATAAGTGATAGTGATGGAAAAGGCATGTGTGAGGATAAAGAATTTGAAGAGCACTTTAGGAGCATAATAAAATGCAATTCCTGAATACGAAAACAGATTATAAAAGAGCACACAGAAATATTATTAAAAATGGAGTGAAATATCTTCGCAAATACCCAAAAGTTGAGTTCCTTATATTGGGTTTATCAGGAGGAATTGACAGCACATTAACAGCGGCGTTAGCAAGGGATATCTGCAAAGAATTACCACATATAAAACTTATGGGATATTCCATACCCATAGAGTCAAATACTAAAGATGAAGTTTATAGGGCTGAACAAGCCGGTCTCACCTTTTGCCACTGTTTTAATGAAGTTCATGCTATTGAAAAATTATATGAATATTATAAATTGTATGATAAGAACTCCACAGATATAGCTTATGGAAATATAAAAGCAAGGCTAAGGATGATGTATTTGTATGATCAAGCATATAAAATGAACGGATTGGTGCTTTCAACAGATAATTATACAGAATATATGTTGGGATTTTGGACTTTGCATGGAGATGTCGGAGATTTAGGATTACTGCAAAATCTTTGGAAAACCGAAGTATACAGACTGGCTGAATATTTGGGCGGGAAATTAGATGATAATGAAAAGGAAGTTATTGAAAAAGCCTGTCAAGCAGTACCTACAGATGGATTGGGAATATCGGAAAGTGATTTTGACCAGCTCGGAGAAGACAATTATGAACAGATTGATAATATTCTATTCCACTATTTAGAATTAGGAGATGATTTACTTAAAGATCATCCAGTTATTCAAAGGCATTTAAATACGGAATTTAAACGAAATAATCCATTCAATATTATGAGAAAGGAAATAATAAAATAAAAGGAGAAAATTATGAAAGTAAAAACAAAAACGGATGCCTTATTGCATTGTTTTGACTTGTGGCTGTGGTTAGCAGTAACCGGAGCCGACCATAAAAGCTTTTGGCCTGGGTGGGAATTTAATGGCGGATATTTAGAAGAATGTTGTCATGATTGCCCAGTATGTGATTATGGTCTTGTTGTATCTATAAATGATTTATGTAATGAGAAATGTATAATAAAATGGAAGAATAATCATTGTAATGAGAAAAGAGGGGCCCAATTTTATAATTGGGACAATGCTAAAACTGAAAGAGCTCGTAAAAAATGGGCGTTGGAAATCGCAATCTTAGCCCTGGAAGCGTTATAAGGATATAAACAATGAACGAGAAAACCTGGATAAAGGAATACAAGAGGCATCAGAAAAAGGTAATGTTGGAAGATGAGGAATATCTGCCTCAATGCCAAAAAGCATGCACGAATTGCTATCACGCAGAAGTGGATTACAGGGATGATCCATGCAATATATGTACTCCCAACAATCCACAGTTTAAGGAGATGTTATAGCCCTCAAATATCGGTTTTAAACGCTCAAATAGGCTCTATACCGGGTTTTAAATGATGATTAATACCCTTATATATGTTTAATCAAGAAAGCAGGAAATATGGACAATTTAGACATAATAGTTAAGATGTATTTTGGCTCACATCTTTATGGAACGAATACCAAAGATTCAGATGAAGATTTTAAGGGAATCTTTCTGCCGAGTAAAAGGGAAGTCATATTAGGGAATATCCCAAAATCATATTCTTACAATACCAAGAAGGATACAGCAGGCAAGAATACGGCAGATGATAAGGATATCGAGATGTATTCTTTGCATTATTTCATAAAGCTTGCCTGCGAAGGCCAGACAGTCGCCATTGATATGCTCCATGCTCCTGATATTATGATATTGGAAAAGGCCCGTATTTGGGATGCGATAACGAATAACAAGGAAAAGTTTTATACAAAGAACCTGAAAGCTTTTATTGGTTATGCTCGTAGACAGGCCGCAAAATATTCCATAAAAGGTTCGCGATTGAATGCCGCCGGACAAGTTATAAATGTATTATTAGGTCAAGATTTAGATAAAAAATTATCAGAAATATGGGATGATTTACCTATAATAGAGCATTGTTATATGTTAGGAGAAAATCCTAATAAAATAAGGCAATATCAAGTATGCGGAAAGATATTGCAGGAGACTCAAAAGATAGAATATTCTCTTAGTATATTAACCAAGTTTTATGAAGAATATGGCAAAAGGGCAAGATTGGCCGCCAAGAATAAAAATTTGGACTGGAAGGCAATTTCGCACGCCTGCCGAGCCGCCATACAGGTCAAGCAGTTATTGACAGAAAACACAATAACATTTCCATTGAAGGATGCCGAATACTTATTGGAGATAAAACAAGGAAAGCTTGATTACAAAACAGTGGTTGCTCCATATCTTGAGGATCTTATGGAAGAAGTTGAAATATTGTCAAAAGAAAGCAAGTTGCCAGAAAAACCAGACAGGAAGTTCTGGGATGATTTCATAGTGAGCTGTTATGATTTATAAAAAGAAAAGAAAAATAAAACCTACAAAGCTATCAATTAAAATAGCAAAACGCTTAATTGAAGAAGTTGGGATTAAACTTGATTTGATACCAGAAAATTATATAATCTTTAGAGATCAAACTGCTATCGGTATCAATACTGCTGGTGGATGCGATTATCCCACATGGTGTTTGGGAGAAAATATTGGATTTAATCAATATTTGCCTACAGTCCGTATTGAAGGAAAAGAATTTGAAATTAATTCATCAATTCCAGCAACTAAAATTGCTAAAGCAAAGAAAATAGAAATTGTAAGGACATATAATAGAATCAATTTATATGATGATTAATTATGATCTATAACGATGAAATATTTGATATATTATTCGATGTTCTGGAAGGAACCCAGGGAATCGTTCAGATGGACGAGCACCATCCAGAGGGAGACGTGTTCAACCATTCCTTGCAGGTTTTGTATTGGGCTTTCAAGGAGACGGACGATACCGATTTGATATTGGCTGCTATGTTGCATGATATAGGAAAAGCGGAAAACTCGTTGGGGCATGACAAGATAGCAATTGAGTTGTTGGATGGATATGTCAGCGTAAAGACGTTATGGTTGATAGAACATCATATGAGGATCTGGTATCTGGTATTAGGAGAAATGAAAAGGTTGGGGAAGGTCAGATACCTTGTCGAGCATCCTTGGTTGCCTGAGCTGATACAGTTGGGCAGGTGGGACAAGTTGGGCAGGAATCCAAGAAGGATCATCAAGTATGACAGGCAGTATATAAAGGACAGGTTGAATAAATGCGTTGAGAGGAGATATAATGAAATTTGAAGAATGGTATGATAAATATAATTGTGATATAGAAAGCCTTGAAGATAGGCAGGAAGCTTGCCAACTTACTTGGAGAACCTGCAAACATGAGATTATAAAGGAGTTATGGGAAAAAGTACCAATGCCATCAGATCGTGACAGCCATTATGGAAAACCGCTCATAGTAAAAATAATCGAGTTGATAGAGAAGAAAATATGAAAGCATATCAAGTTAGATGTACTATGATAGATAATGAATGGACAAAGATAGAAGCGGAACATCCAGATGATTCTGCCTGCATATATGCGGATGAGTATGGTCTGGCAGAAGGAGATTTGGTAACAGTCAGAGGAGTAGGAGTTTATCAAATATATGAAGAAACTATTTATCAGGCTTTAAGGATAAAGAAATGAAAATAGATTGGAATAAATGGGATAAAATGGAAGCCAGCGAAGCAGAAACCTGTGGTGGATTCAGGAATTGCAAATTATTTATACAGAAATATAACCCAGAAAATCCAGATTGTCGGGAATGTTATAAAGACTCTATGGATGGAATGATGGAAAGTTTATTAAAAAGGAGACATAATGTGTGAAATAGGATGTCAAAAGTGCCCTTCAGAAGATTTAGGATGGACAACAAAATGGCCCAAAGAGAAAGGATTATATTGGTTTTACGGCTATCGTTTTGGAAAGATATCTTGTGGAGATAAGGAAGAACCGATATTGGCGATAGTTGATGTTTGGAAGATATCCAACGCATTCCTTTATTTTCTCAAGGGACATGCTTTAGATCAAGGACAAGTTGAAGAAGCCCATTTCCAAAAAGCAATATTGCCGGAATTGCCAGAGATAGATTAAAAGGAGATATTATGAAAATATTTGTCGAATATTATGAATATGAATGTGGTGGTATTTGTACTCCCAATGGTTGTATGGGACATATTGCAAAAGATGTTCCAGTAGGAATACATTTAGATGGAGTTTATTTTACAGTAGATGGATACGAAGGCGGAGATTATCCATCAAATGATACTAAGCAAATAGATAAAGTTCAAAAAGCGATAGAAAAGTTATTAAATAGACTAAAATGAACAAAGATGATTTTGACAGAATAACGGAAGAAATAAGAAATATGTCTGACGCTGAATTCGATGCAGCAATGGAAGAAGCTGAATGTGGTGATTTGAGATGGGCCTTGGAATACGCATGGGATTCTCAATTAGATAAATTCAGGCAGTGGAAATTGTGTTTCAGGCATATGTGGGAATAACTACCTAATATCAAAACATAAATAATTATATTAATTTAAAAACTAAATTAAATAAAATAAATTAAAAAACAAATGAAAAAAAAGAAAGAAGCAAAAACCGAATCAAAAAAAATAAGACGGCCTAAGTTATCAAGATTAAACGATAAAAGGTTTGATGATACCCCGGTTGGAAGAAAACCCAACATCGAAAAAGAACTAACGCCCGAAGAAAAAAATCTATGCTATTTTGTCGCGATTGGAATGTCCAGGCAGGAGATAATAAAAAGGCTGGATATCACGTCCCACATCTACAGAAAATCGGAAAAAGATGAAAGGTTCGTGGAGGAGATAGAAAGGGTAAAATCAGAAAAGCATGTAGAAGAAGGTGAATTGTGGCTGGAAAGGAAAAGGAGCAGGGAAACGGCAGTCCACAACGAGTTTATAGATCTGTTGATATCCAAGGAAGCCAGGAAGAACCTAAACTATTTCAAGGAAATATCCAAGCAGGATAAGGATGCCATGATATCGGCAGGAGTTTATCAGCCGCCAGAAGGGGAAATGACCGAGATAGAAAAGAGAACGCTTACTAAAAGGGTGATTCCGGCTCAGAAAAGGATACCCCATAATCCGCAAGGAACCGAGGAAGAACAAGAGGAAAGCTTCTTTACTTCAGATGAAACCGAGCCAACTGAAGAGGTTGAGCAGTCGGTGGAAATAACCAAGAAGAAAAGCTAAAAAGAAAAGGAGAAAAGCCATGTGTTTAAGCAAATTGGACGAAAAGACAAAAGAGGTAACAGAAGGCTGGAAGATATTCTACAGGGATATGAGGCCTCAATTTTATTGTGATAGAATCAGAAGCGTTTATGGAAAGTTAGAAGTAGAAAATCCAGAGGCATTTGTCGATTCATTTCCGGTCAATGAGTGGATAACAGACCCGCAGGATATTATGCTAAAAGACGGACATGATAATGAATATCAATCGGGATTTCATTTTTATTTGAAAAAAGAGGATGCCGAATATTTGGTTCGCCCGACAGTAGAAAAGCTAAGAAAAGTAAAGGTTAAAGATATCACAGCCACAGGATATACAGCATTTATGGCGAATAAAAGTTCAATAAGAGCAGGTGTGGCAAGGGAGATATACGTAATAGATGAATAAAAGAAAGATAATCAGAAGGATAAAAGACGTTGACAAAACCTATTATCAGTTGGAGGAAATACTGAAAATAAACAAGATAGGATATGAAGGCATGCTGATATCCTTAGATACCAAGACGGCCTATTTATGGGAAACCGCAAGGGAAACAAAGCCGGAACCAATGAGAGCATAAAGGAGAAAAAGATGAGTGATATAAGTTTACAAACAGAAGAGTTAAGGCAATTAAGATACGAGCTAAAAGCCACCAACAAGATATTACTGAGGATGGCAATGGCTCTGGACAAATGGATCGAGCCGTTATCAGAAATAAGGGAGTTCGAGTGTGGCAAGGATTGTGATTGTAAAGAGGAATAAACCAATGAAAATAAAAATAAAAGGAGAAATGAAAATGAAAATGAGAAAATACGTGACATTAAATTCAAAAGAAGTTCAGGAAGCATTGTTTAAGGCCGGATTTAATTGGGGAGGGTACAAGGAAGAAGTGATGCACCTTGATAAGCCGTTAATATACATAAATAGTTTTAAATCTGCTGGCCTCATGTATTCCAGTGATTTTGAAGCCTTGAATAGGGTAATCAAAGAGAATTGGATAATTATAAATCCTGAAAATATTATCAAAGATCCATATCAACTTGACGGAGCTGTCCAACCGGAAAAAATGATTGAAATAGGCGATAAAGAATATTCAGAAAGTACTATTAAAGCGGCATTAAAGGAATATGTAAAATAAAGGAGAACCAAATGAACAACAAGGAATTGGCAAATACGGTAAGGGTCAAGGTGGGAGAGCTGAACAGGGCGTTGAAAGAAGCTATGGAAAACGATCTTAGAGTATTCCTGTCTATAGCAAAAAGTACTATAAATAAGACGGAATACCAGACGAAAGAGATAAAGGTCGACAGGATGAACGCGTTAAAGGAGTATTAAAATGATACCAGAGTTGAAAAAGAAACTGAGCATAACAGAGGAACTGACGATAAAGATGGATTACAGGAAGCTAAGCAATTGCAGGCCATGTAACGGTACCGGAGGCACAGCTTCCAACGAATATCATAACGGTGTGAGCATGTGTTATTTCTGCCAGGGAACGGGAGATGTAGACCCGAAGAGCAGTAACGCAATGAGGATCAAATAAAAGGATGTGGTTGGAATAAAATGCAAGAAAAAGTAATAGATTATAAAAGGAATAATAAATGAAAATAGCAAGCCACATCTTAGAGAAGCATTATGAGTGGGTATTAGATAATAAAGAACTATGCCCTCATTCAGATAAGTATTACGAAGGATATAAGGAGGCCTCCAGACATTGCATGGATCTAATATTGCAGGCTGAAATAGAGCAGGAAAGGTATAAATAATGAAAAAGATATTAGAGAACATCTGGGCAATAGGGAATTATGGCAATGGTCAAGTGGCTCACAGGGTGGTAAATGATGTAAGAATAGTATGTGGAACTTTATTAAATGATCAATGGTTATTAGTGCAGGAAAAGGAAAGGCCCAAAGGGAAGTTTGAATGCGTCAGATGCGAAGACCATTATAGGAATAACGAGACAGCAGCCATTATGACATATAAAGAAAGATCATGGGTAAAAAGAAATGATAAATAAGAAATGATAAATAAGAGATGATAAAAGGAATAAATAATAAATAATGAATCAGAAACCATCGAAGAGTTATCTAAGAAAGGAAAAGTTATCAAGGGAACAGGAGTTAAGGGGCTGCCACCTGTATGGATGGAGATATTAATAAGACTGTTCTGTTTATAAATGTAAACCTAAAGCAGATAAGAAGCCTTTACATTGGCTTTTACATTTAAGAATAGATGATTATATTTAAAGGATAATAAAATGACATTATATGAGGGTGTGATATAAGACTTAACCGGGATAGGATAAATAAAGTGGGACATGGGATAAATACATATTATGAATAGGGAATATAAAAGGAATAGCAGATATAGGAAATCAGAAGGAGAAATCATGAAAATCAAAATAAGAGTGAGACAGTATGCAGACAATTATTACATAATCCAATATAAAGGAAAATACAGTTTTTTCTGGACGACCCTGACCAGATGTAGCCTATGGGATATGGCTTCCTTATGCAAAAGAACATTTCCATGGTTGTTGGGATTTGAAGAAGCCAAGAGGATAGCCAAAACACTATCCTATGAAAAGATAAAAGAAATGAACAATAAAAGAGATATAAAGTATAATGAGTGGATGGTCAAGATAAAAGAAAGGGATAAGGAAAGGGCAAATAAAACCTTTGTTATTGAGGCATGATATATAAGAATGCCTGTTGCGGGTTTGAAAGTTAGGATATATGGGTTAATTAATTAGAATGAATAAAAGAAATAAGGGAAAGAAGAAAGGCCAGGATATAAAAATCAGTCTTATACCTTCACGCAACCAACAATCCACCAACCAAAAGGAGAAGGAACAATGGAAACAGTAACGATAATAGCTTTTATAATCTTTGGCCTAATAGATGTTTATTATTTCAATACAGCCCTTGATCAACTAATACCTCCCTGGTCGTATAAGGAAATATGGTGGTGGATAGTGCCAGGCGGTGGAATCGTAGCATACATCAAACTAAGGAATAAAGAAACCTGGATATAATAAGAAGGCTATTATGAAACCCAAAGACAATAAGCTGACAGAGATAATGATAAGAACATATATCGAGGCCAATAGGGTTGATACCAGAGAAAGGAATATAAGATGGAAAAGGTTTGGCTATCCGACAAGGGATCATCCAATAAACAACTGCCCGTTCATCCAGAGGGAATCTTATTGTCATTATCTGTTCCCAGAATATAAAGATCAATTAGAATGTGAGATGGAATGTCCATGTACCCATCATGAGTTGGGAACAAAGAAGGTCTTAGAAAGAATCAAAATCTTATTAGATAAAGGATAACAGATATAGTATACGGGTCAAAAGACATAAACCTGAATGGATGTGGGTCGGATAAGGATATTATTGGAGCAGGATATAGTAGGGACAGGCGAGGGGAGGGGGCGGGTTCTGGCGAAACGGTTATTTTTTATAAATGGTATAGGGTAGGCTGACCCAAATATACCCCATTAATTTTTTTAACCCAATGCCAGAAACCCAAAAATTTTACCAGAATTTTTTTTAACCTAAGGAGATCAGATGCATAATGAAAACAAAGAACAGTTAGACAGGATAGAAGGCAAATTGGATTTTCTAATAAACATGATACCACCAGTTACGGTATCTGTAATCAACCCAAAGGAGTCGGTATGCTGCTGTTGGCAAAAGAAACAATTCACTGCTGGGTTGATATGTCCAAAATGTGACTAAATTGACTTGTGATAATTGCCATTATTCAGACACTCCAAAGCATTATCTATATAACGGGCTGATAACCATTGTCAGATGCAACCACCCTGATATGAATCTTAAAGGAAAGGACCACCATATAAAATGGTTTACAGGTAGGGATTGTATTAATTTTAAATTGAAAAGGAAAAACCAAAAATGAAAAGAACAAACTGCGTAATAGTCAAGATAATAACATACGATGATAAAGGAGCAGTATGGAAGTATGGAAGTATGGAACGATTATCGAATTAAAAGAACGCCTATCAAAATCTTATATCAAGACGGTATTTACCAAAATATGCCATAAGATCAAATGCAGATTCATAGATAGCGAACAATACCAAGAATGGATGTTAGATTGGCTATCAAGAAATAATAATACTGAAAACAAAAAGGAGACCAAAACAAATGACCAAGCAACTAATCAAGACCAAGGCAGTACTGAACATCCCAATTGACAGATTGCATGACTATTCCATGAGATCCATAAGGGAATTCGTCATGGAGAACGACTACGCAGATCACCTAAAGAAAATCCTGCCAGAGATAGAGTTCACCAAGCATATTGTCAAGGATGATATGTTCAAAATCCAGATGATACATGAGTCCTTTCCGGCAGCAGGTGAAATGGAAGAGTATCTGAATTATTCTATGGGTAATGGGTTTATTTACAGAGTAGAAGACCTTAAATCTCCAGTAACAAATGAAGATCCATATTTTACTGGGGAAATAAAAGACGAATGCTTCTTCTGCAATCCAAAAATATTTGATACCCACATGTGCAAAACCTGCGTTGATTATCATAAGGAATACGTTTGGAGCGGAAAATTGGAAACTTATGCTGTTTCCTGCTGCACATATCCGCCAGGAGGGTTTTGTGCGGGCGGAGAAAAGCAGGCCTTGAAATCCAAAGTCAAACAACTCTTAGAAGATGAGAAAAAGGAATATAACGGAGATAATGTTATTTTGGCTCTGTTTGACATGAACTATATAGACTATGACAAGATGTGGAATAAATAAATCCAAAACAAAGGAGAAATCACTGATGTTATTTTTTACCAAAAGACGGAGAACTGAGAGTCTATAAGAAAAATGGGGAGTATGTGGAGATCATGTTCTATAATTTTGATTTCCTGGCTCCCATAAATAGGAACGCCCATTTATCGTTTTCATGCAAGTTGGAAGATACCATTTATACCCAGAACCTGCATGATTTCTTTATAAGCGAGAAAACAGAATGGTATGTCGTCGAACATATCTGGGACGGTCAGTTGAATTTCGGCAAATCATGGGAGGTGATTGTTGAAACAGACGCTATCACCATATCAGAGGATGAGAACGGTTTGTATCTTAATTTCAAGGGTTGGATTGGTTCTAATGAAGAAGTTAAGAAGATAGACGCCTTCACCAAAGGGACAGATGTGGGGAAATCAGAATAATGCCAAAGAAAATAAAGAAAAGCTCGACGAAGCACCTTGCCAGCCAGATATTGGAATACAATAATCTGTCGACTGATGTGGAGGGCAAGAACCGCAAGCATTACCGTGAAGTGGTGAACGAAACCATCGAAGAGTTCTTATCAAGGGAAGATCAGGTCGAATATTACGATGCGTTGTTCAACAGCTTTATAGAGAACGGCATACGATACCCAGACATCCTGCATTTTTACATAAGGCTGTTCCTGGGCATCTACATACCGAGAAAGAACTTTTGCCGAGATCATAAGGCACCATTTACTTTTATATGTGATATGTTCTTTGAAGAAGTTCGCAACAGCATAGCGTTCGCCAACAGGATAGGCGGCAAGACCACCAACATGGCCATACTGAACCATCTGGACATGGCCTTCAAGCCAGGATGCGAGATAGCTTCAGCGGGGGCGATAAAGGAGCAGGCCCAAAAATGTTACACTTACTTCGTGGGGTTTCATAACAGGAACGATTATCTGGCCGAGCTGATCATGCCACATAAACCGCCCACGATGAAAAAAACATTTTATGCGAACGGAGGATTTCTGGAAGTCATCACCGGGACGATAGCAGGATTCAATTCCCCGCATCCGCACAAGGTCAGGATAGACGAGGTGGAGCTGATGGCCTGGGACGTATTGCAGGAAGGCCTTTCGATGGTTATGACGACCGAGTCTCATGCTACTCGTAAAGATATTATGGCTCAAAACGTCTTATCCTGCATTACCGGGGGCACTTTGATTGATGTTCCAAGGGATAAACGAAATGATCCTGATGGCGTTCCATTAATGGAACTTAAAAAACAATTTGATAATGGAGGAGAGTTATTTGCCTATTGTTTTTCTCATAGGGCAAATAGGTTTACCTTAAAAAAGATAAAAAATATCTGGAAAACAAAGACAGATAAGGTTTACAAGCTAACATATAAGGATGGGAACAAAGAATATAGTTTGAAGGCCACGGAAGATCATTTGATTCTATTAAAAAACGGTGAGTATAAACAAATCAATGAATTAAAAAAGAACGATTCGTTAATGTGTTTTAATAGAAAGCTTAAAGGTAACTACCATTATATAGATCTGAGTGAAAAAGGGGAACATAGTAAATATGTTCCAGAATATTATTATGTATACGGAAAAACATCAGGAATTTGGCCTTCTAAAAGAGAACATATCCATCATAAGGATTTTGATTCGTATAACGATCTTCCTGATAATTTACAAAAATTAATCATAAACGATCATATGGAAATACATGCAAATTGTCCAAGTACTAAAAAGCAATTAAAAGAAAATGGCAGAATTCTTGGTCAATGGGTTAAAGATTTTTGGAAAAACGGAAATCCTAAAGAACAGGAGAAAAGAAGAAAAATTCTTTCAGAAAACGGCAAACAATTATGGATAGACGATTATGAGAAAATGTGTTTGGCTTCTCAGAAAGGACATACTGAAGAAGCCCGAATAAAAAGATCCAATTCTCTAAAAGGATTATTAGCCGGAGATAAAAATCCCATGTTCGGCGTTTCTTATGAAGATCATCCAAAAGGATTTCTTAATGGTAAACATACGAAAAAAGCAATAGGTAAAATAAGAGCGGCCACTATTGAAAATAATTTATTAAGAGGCGAGACAAAATTAAATAGCCTTATAGAGAAATTTGATGTTGTTTCTATGTATCAAGATCAGGTGTTATCAGTATCTAAAATAACCAACATTACTGGTTATACAGATACGATAATAAAAAGGGCATTACAATTTTTAGGGATTAAAATTAGAACGAAATCAGAACAATCTAAAGCCCAATGGCAGTTTATAGAAAGAGACGATTATTTAAGCGATAGAATGAGAAAGGCTGCTAATATAAGGCATCATGGAATAAATAACAATAATCATGAAGTGGTTTCTGTCGAATATGCCGGGATAGAAGATGTCTATGATATTGAAGTAGAAGACCATCATAATTTTGTAGTAGCCGGAGGCATTGTTCTCCATAATTCGACAAGAAAAAGTGAAGCCGGTACGATGCAAAGATTATTGGAAAAGGCTACAAAAGAAAAAAGAAAAGTGGGTGGATACAAGATATATAAGTGGTGTATATGGGAGGTATTGGAGAAATGCGACCGGGAATGCAAGGATGACGAATATTACGGAACCTGCGGAGCATTGGAGGTGTGTAAGGGCAGGGCCAAGACCTGCGAAGGCTATTTCAAGATAGACGACTTCATTGACAAGGTAACAATGTTGGATAGAGATACCTGGGAAGCCCAGTGGGAATGCAAAAGGCCGAGCAGGGAGTTGTTCGTCTACGGCAAGTACTGGAACAGGGACAAGCATATGATAAAAAGACCACAAAAGAAGGAAGAAAAGACCGACAAGCACTATGTCGAAGATCCTTACTACATAGGGGCTATTGACTTCGGCTCAAGCCCCGGTCATCCGTTCGTATACAAGGAATATCTGCTTGATGTAGAGAAATTTAAGAAAGAGGTCGAAGAGTCCGAGTATGACGAGATGATTAGGTCGAAGATAACCTTTTATGTCAGTTATGAGTACCGATCAGGCGGGGACACGATGGAGGCGCATGCGGAGAAGATAAAGGCTTCGCCGAACTACAGCCCGTACATGCCCATATTCGCAGATCCTTCGGCCAAGCAGAGCAGGATAGACCTGGAGGAGCTTTACGGGGTGATGACTTTGGAGGCCGACAATGCCGTGGTTGATGGGATAGACAAGGTCAGGGCACATCTGCAGTTTGCGGGCAACAAGGCCCACTTTTACATGATGAATGATTATTTGGACTGCGATGAGGTGGAGTTGGTCGGCTCCGACGTGGAATTCGCCCAGTATAAGTTCAAGCGGACGCAGGACGGAAAGGTGAATCAGAAGGAACCGATGAAGATGGACGATCACGGGATGGATTGCGATAGGTATGCCGTATCGTCGGCAATACCTTATCTGAGGGAAGAATTTCAACCATTATGGGAAGAAAGCACGGGAGGATTTTGGTCATGAAAGCAGAATTAAAATGCATATGTAATAGTATAGCAATATTTGAAGATGAAAGTGCTGTTTATGTTAAAGAAAGAATAGAAGATTGGCTTGATAGACATAATAAATGTTTGGTTTTAAGTATAGTAAAAAATGGAACATTACCAGTTTTGGATAAGGAGAAATAGAAACAAAGTGAACAAAGAAACAGAAGACAAATGCCAAGAGTTGATTTTAAAATTTCACCGTTATAAGCAAGAGCATAGAAGGATAAAGGTCAGGAATGAGCTGTATGAACTCATGATGGAGGATATGCTTTTGTGGATTAGGTCGTTCATAGTGAAATGGAACAGATTTGAAGAGCAAGATGAGATGTTATCATTGAGCTTTGACGTTTTCCTGTTCTGCTTGGAAAATTACAAGGAGCATTATTCGGTGATATCGCATTTCTATAAATACAGCAGATATTACATGATGAACAGGTATGCCAAGAAGGATAAGGTCAGGATACCCATTGATGAGTTGAAGGAAATAATGTCTTTGGGCGTAAGCCCGATAGACGGAACCTTTGAGAAGCTCTTGACTCTACAACAATTTAGGGAAGTCATACCGGAAAAATATCTCGTAGTTTGGGACGATGCCTGCCAGTCTTTGAGTTCTGCTGATAGATATAAACATAAATCAAAAAATGTAGGTATGAGTGATAATGCTTATAACAAGGTTAAAGCTGTTCTTATACCAATAATAAAATTAATATTGAAGTAGATAAATTTTAGAATATGGGGTTTTTGTTTTTATATAATACATTATATAAAAAATTAAGGTTAAAATGAAACATATAGTTCCTTTTGAAATAAACGGTGAAATAGTATTCCGGGATTATAGGAAAGAATATAATAATCGAAGAGATTGGTATTATAAACATTACCAAAAGACTAAACATTGGAGTAATTTAAGAAGTAAGGCTTTAGTATTTTATAATTACGAATGTTATATTTGTGATAAGAAACATAAGTTACAATTACATCATATTAATTATGAAAACTTAGGGAAAGAGGTTATTGGAAAGGATGTTATAATACTTTGTTGGTCTTGTCACCAAAGAATTCATAAAAGCAAGAAAAATTATAATATTAAACAAGTAAATGAATCACCACAACAAAATATATTTGTTCCACCAGAAAAATCTATCATATATTGCTATAATCCGGAAAATGAATATATCGCCTGGATAGATTTAGAAAAGATAAGAAATATTTTACCAGAAGAACATAGAATAGTTTGGGACGATGCTTTATTGTCTATGCATCCTCAACCTAAAAGTGGCAGACATACTAAAGATCATGGATTAACTCAACAAACATATTTTAATTTGAAGAAAACATTTAAAAGTATTATTAGATTTTATTTTGAGAAGTAGAGGATATTATGTTTAAACTATACAGAGCAGAAAGAAAGTTAAGAATAAAAGAAGCGGAACTCGCAACAGCCCAGTACGATGCCGCCATACAGACCATTGACAACGCTATCGAAGCCCGTAACGTGGTTGTGGATCAGGATGCGTTGTCTGGTTGGCTTCCGTTGGGGTTGGAAGGCGGTGTATCTGAAGAAGACCACAAGAATATGTTGGAATCGGCCTACAATTTCTATCATACCAACCCTCACGCACGGGCTGTCATCAGGAATCTTGTAAAATTCACCTTGGGTAAAGGGCCATTGGTGATACCAGAGGCCGATAACGAAAAGGTGAAGGAAATATGGGATGATTTCAAGGATGAGAACAAT
>SDBV01002069.1_pt1 | contig 30105 bp, 25 predicted proteins | sample 2277081 | NCBI WGS metagenome assembly SDBV01 (sample SAMN10402039, study PRJNA504765) | marine sediment metagenome | isolation source: marine sediment core GS10_PC15, 223 cmbsf | place: Arctic Ocean: Southern Knipovich Ridge | collected 2010
CGTATAAACGTGCGCCATCACATCGTGACGAAACTTCTTTTCATAACGCGCCGCTTTTTTCAGATCGATATCGTCAAGGTTCCTGGCCATCTGGTTGATCTGCGTCTGCTTGATATCAAGGCCAAGCTTTTTTTCCGCTTTTGCAAGCTCAAGCCAAAGCCTGCGCCACGTGCCGAATTTTTTGGCAGGACCGAACAGCTCGCTCATTTCCCGCGATGCGTTACGCTCTACAAGCGGGCTTGTATACACTTTGGATTCTTTTGCCATCTTCGTTACCCTTATAAATTCAGACCAATTTCTCTTTGCCGAAGCAAATCTTCAATTTCGTCAATATCATCCGGAGCAAGTTTTATATCCGCTGCCTTTACTGTTTCGGATATCTGCCCTTTCTTACGCGCCCCTGTTATCGCGGATGTTACCGTTTCGTCACGGATCACCCATGCGACCGCAAGCTGGGCGAGCGTTATCCCGCTTCTTTGTGCGATCGGTTTTAACCGCTCTACAAATTTTAGATTCGCACCAAGCTGCGGCTCGTTAAAATCAGGGCTCGTTTTCCTGTGATCGCCGTCTGCAAGGGCCGCTATTTTTTCAGCATCGAACTTACCCGTCAGCAATCCCCGCTTCATCGGGCTGTAGCAAACGACGCCGATATTATTTTCTTTACAATACCCGCATGCCTCTTTTTCAAACTCCCTTGCCAGCATACTGTAAGACGGCTGAAGCGAAGCGATTCCGTGGATCTTCGCGACGCGTTCCATCCGGCTGACGTTAAAATTCGACACGCCAATATATCGCACCTTGCCCTGCTGCACCAACGAAGCCATCGCCTCCCAGGCCTCTTCAATATCCTCGTCGGGACTGGGCCAGTGCATATGGTAAAGATCGATCACGTCGACATCGAGCCGGCGAAGGGACGCTTCGCACTCGGCGACGATGCTATCGGCTTTAAGGCAGTTAACCTTCTCGCGTTTTTCGTTCCACAGCAACGCGCACTTAGTAGCGATGATCGGTCTTTCGCGAAACTCTTTGATCGCCTTGCCGACTACACTCTCGGAATGCCCGCACCCGTAGATCGGAGCGGTGTCGATCCAGTTTATCCCGCTTTCAAGCGCTTCAAGAATGCTCGCCATCGAATCGCTGTCATCCTGCGGCCCCCATCCAAACTGCCACGGGCCGCCGATCGCCCAGGTACCAAGCCCAACGCAGGTAAGCTCAAGGTCAGTATTGCCAAGACGCCGCGATCGCACAAAAATTCTCCTTAAAAACACACCCACCTAGCATATTGATAAATGCCGCGTTTATCAATACTTTTCGCTCTAAAAATGCCAACAAAGGGCATTATTTGACTTTTGAGAGCCCAATCGCTATTATGTATGTATGAAGATCAAAATCCTCATAATCTTTTTCGCCCTAAACGGCCTATGCAGCGCCGAGCTAACCGAGCCGAAAATCTATACCGAAGGCGTATGCAGCTTCAAGCTGTACGCCTTTGAGATGACACCGCCGATACAAAACGCCATCCTCTTCGGTGTCGATAGAATACTGATTACCTACAAAGACGAGTTCAAGCTGCCGTACCCCGACGACTTTCGCATAAACGTCACAATAATAAACAGCCAGAAAGATTTCTTCGAATATCAAAAGAAAAATATCGGAAAGGTCATCTCACAAACCGGGTACTTCTCCGGCGGCCCAATTCGCGAGACGGTCGTGTGGGCAAACGTAAATGTCGAATCGATGCTCGCCGTCCTTTTCCACGAAGCAAGCCACATGATACTGATGCACCAGGTCCCGGCTGTCCCAATGTGGGCAAACGAAGGGCTAAGCGAATACTTCGAGGGACTAAACGTCATCGGCAGGAAAAAACAGATCAATCTACAGCAAAACCGGCACGGCTGGATGAAGCACTGGGCAAGGGAGGGCATGCCTGTACCGCTGAATGTTTATCTCGACATGGATCAAAAAAGTTGGATGAAGCTGGATAAGATGGATTCGACAGTTTCGTACACGCTTGGCTACGAAGTTATATACTACCTGATGAGCAACAGCCGAAACCAGGAAATGCTTAACAAAATAATAAACAGGTTCAGGCTAACCGGCAAAAAAACAAAGACATCCGCCATGATCGAGGAATATTACAAAGGAGGGTTTGATAAGTTTGAAGAACACTTTTTCAAATGGATACCAAAAGCAAGAAAGTCACGCCCCCTAAGAGCATTAAAGAAAAAGAAACCAGTAAAGAAAACCGAAACCGCCGACAAAGATTAACGCTGCCTTTTCCTTCGCAACGCTATCCCGCCTAATCCAAACAACAACATCGTCGCAGGCTCGGGAACCGTTAACATTGTATAGCCTGTCAGATCACCGTCGGTTAGATACTCCAGCGTATAATCTAAACCCAAAGTCGCGCCCGTGATGTCGGCCCAGCCCGAACCATCCCAATAACGGATCGCATCGGTACCTTCGATAATCCCCAAAAAGTCAACCAGTAAGTCGTCGGCATCACCACCAAAAACTGCCAACATTCCGCCGGTAGCCATGTTAATAAAACTATCATCGCCGCCGTTGAGATCAATTGCTAAAGTTCCTGCGACGCTCACAAGCCCGCCGCCGGTGATATTCAGCGTACCGTCGCCGAGGAAGCCGACTCTGAGGCTGCTGCTATTCGTCCATATGGAATTTGCACCATCGACGGTAATCTCGCCGAATGCAGCATAGCCAGCAAAGCCGATGACGCCAGAACCACTGCTGACCGCGCCGCCATTGGTGATATTCAGCGTGCCGTTGCCGCTTCGTCCGACACGGAGGTATTCATTCGTCCATGTCGAGCCTGCACCATCGACGATAACGACGCCTGTCCCGTCGGAAGAGTCGCCGATGTAGCCAGGACCACTGCTGACCGCGCCGCCATCGGTGATATTCAGCGTACCGTTGCCGGAGCAGCCGACACGGAGGCTGCTGCTATTGGTCCATGTGGAATTTGCACCATCGACCGTAACGGCGCCCGTCACGCCGGATTGGTAGCCGACGTAGCCAGGACCACTGCTGACCGCACCGCCGTTGGTGATACCCAGCGTGCCGTTGCCGTAGTAGCCGACATAGAAGTAGTCGCTATTGGTCCATGTGGAATTTGCGCCATCGACGCTAACGGCGCCCGTAGAGCCAGAATAGCGGCCGATGTAGCCATCGTTGTCTATGACATCACTACCGCCGGTGATACTCATCGTGCCGTAGCCAATCTGGCCGATGGTACCTACCGTGTTTGAGTCCCAGGTAGACGGATCAGATGGGTCAACATCGCCAGTTGTTGAAATCGCAGCAAGCACTGGCGCTGCCAAACTTGTCACTATAATAAAACCTACTGTGATGATTTCGATTTGTACAGATCTTTTCATTTTCTTCTCCTTAAAACCAAACCACCCAAACCAAACAACAATAAACTCGCAGGCTCGGGAACAGGTGTCAGCAAAAATGCGTGAGATTCTCCACCAATATTACCACTACCCACAATTTGACCTGAAGAATTAATATCATTTGCTTCCCATAATACCCACCCAGTGCCTGAAGGAATCAGATTATTTAAGTCGATCATTTCACCTTCATCAAATAAAAAGGCATGGTAATTAGAAGCCCCAGCAACAGAACTTTGCCCCACAATTAGCCCACTGTCATTAATCCCGTGTGCATAACCGCTAGTTCCTCCTAAATTGCCAAGATCGATCATTTCACCTTCATCATATAAAAAGGCGTTCCAGCCAGAATTTCCGGAAATAAAACTATAACCAACTATTTGCCCGTTGTTATTAATATCAGTAGCCCAAGACCTGGTTCCTCCTAAGGTGCCAAGGTCGACCATATCAGTTCCGTCATACAAAAAAGCGTGGATAGTAGAATCTCCATCAATACGACTCCACCCCACAATATGCCCATTGTCATTGATATTCTTAGCCTCAGCTTCAGTTCCTCCTAAAGTTCCAATGTCTTGCATCTCCGAACCATCATACAGAAATGCACGAGACCATCCTCCGGTAATTTGGCTTTCTCCTACGACCTGCCCGTTATTATTGATCGCATAAGCTTTAGACAGGTCTCCGCCTAAAGTACCAAGATCGTTCATAATTCCATCATCATATAAAAACGCATGGGTTCCAGAACCGGTAGAACTAAACCCTACGATTTGTTCGCTGTTATTGATGTCATAAGCACTCGACTGATTTCCTCCTAAAGTACCTAGGCTGGTCAGCACACCACGGTCATACAAAAAGGCATTTCCCTCAAAACTTCCCACGGCTTGTCCGCTGTTATTAACGCCATTACCATAAGAGTAGTCCCAACCCAAAGTGCCAAGATCAGTGATCGTATACATGCTCGTTGCATGACAAACTGACGATACAAAAAGGATTGTCAAAATTACAATTGTTCTTTTCATCTTATGTTGTCTTTCGAGAAATCAAGTTACACAAAAACTGCGCACGCAATAACGCTACAAATGTTACTTTGGATTCCTCGAACTCCGCGTTTGCTCATCCTCCCAAGATGATTGTTGCCAATGTAGCACAAAAGAGGCAGTTTGTCAAGAACTTTTCCGGAATAAACGTAAAAATAGCCATAATTGTCAGAATCGGCAGTTTACACGCCAATGTAAAGCATGCTCAGGCTAAAGTTCAGTATCGGTGCAAAGATGATGTGGAAAATGTTCCACGCGATGAGTATTCCGAAGATCATCATATTCGGGTTCGAGCAAAGCCTGCGATACTTCATCGCGGCCTTGCCATCCAGGAAAAATTCCATGATCCCCGTCCCGTCCAAAGGCGGCAGCGGCATCAGGTTAAAGCAGAACAAAACAAGGTTCAGCGTAAACGTAATACTGAGCATCACCGCCAGCCCCCGCACAGCGCCAACCGACTCGGTCCCGACCAAACTGGAATAAGCGAAGTGATGCGGCATCTGAAAAAATCCAACCGTAAGACCTATCCGTATTATCAATGCCGATAGCAGCACCAGCCCCAGGTTCGCCGCCGGGCCCGCAAGCGACATCCATGCAGCCCTTTTCGGATACCGCTCTGCCCACGCCGGATCGTAAGGAACGCTCGCCCATCCCATCATCCATCCGCTCATCGCAAAAGAGATGATCGGAATAAGGACCATCCCCCACGGTGAACGCTGGATATGCGGTATCGGATCGAGCGTCGCCTGCCCGCCGTGATAGGCCGTGTTGTCCCCCATCCGCATCGCCGCGAAAGCGTGCGCACCCTCATGCAGCGTCGTCGATACAACAAACACTACATACCACATCAAACCCAAAAAAATTTGATCCATCACATATCCTATATAAATAGCCCAGCCCTAAGGCTGGCTCGATAATTTTTCATTTTGCTTTTTAATATTTAATCTTCAAATGGCAGTTACCAACCTCCGGGTTGAAGTGCATCGCTTACCGGTTCGTTCCACCAGTTAGCATCGCGGAAGTACTGCTTGATGTTAAGCGCAGCTAACACGCCGTCGGCAACCGCTGTTGCAAGCTGCATACCAGCGCCTACGCGACAGTCGCCCGTTGCGAACACGCCCGGCACGGCTGTGCGCAGATACGCGCTGTCGCATTTAATAAATCCATGCTCGGTTAATTCGACAAATCCGTCAAGGAAATCGGTGTTGGGAACCATACCGATAAAGATAAACGCCCCGTCGCACGCGATGTCGCTGACCTGGTCGGTCTTTACGTTCTTAACCTTCACCGATTCGACTTTGCCTTCGCCGTTGATCTCGGTAACAACGCTGTCAAGCATCAGCTTCATATTCGAGCCCGGCTCGTTAACTTTCTCCATAAGCTCATCGACCAGGACCTTCGTCGCCCGAAACTCCTGCCTGCGATGGATCAGCGTCACCTCAGCGGCGAACTTGGCAAGGTGCAGCGCATCTTCAACAGCTACGTTGCCCCCGCCGCATGCAACGACTTTTCTGTCTTTAAAGAACGGTGCATCGCATGTTCCGCAATAGCTTACGCCTGCCCCGGCACTACGGAATTCCTCTTCGCCTGGGGCGCCGAGCTTGCGGTACGAGCTGCCCGGGGCAAGGATAACCGCCCTTCCGATATAAACATCGTCATCGCATTTTATTTCGATGTTGCCGTTGTCGAGTTTTTTAAGCGACGTAACCTCCGACCCGCCCTTGATCTCGGCACCCAACGAGCCTACCTGTGCAGTCATATTTGCAATAAGATCGGGCCCGGATATCTGTTCGAAACCCGGATAGTTTTCAATGCGGTCGGTATTGTTGATCTGTCCGCCCGGATAGAATTTTTCCAGCACCAGCGTGCTGAACCCGTCACGCGACGTATACAATGCCGCCCCAAGCCCCGCAGGACCACAGCCGATTATAATACAATCATAAACCGTCTCACTCACAATCATTCCCTTTCGATAATATTACTAAACTTTCTTTTCTTCAGGTGTTTCTGGTAAACTATAAAAATCAGCATCGCCGAAGACGATACCGCAATTTTTCATTTTGATCTTTGATCTTTTATCCTAAATTTCTCTATAAGTGTGCCCCTGTCGCTTCTATCCCAGGAATGTACGTGCAGGTTCTTCCGTATTTTTCTTATGATCTGTTTGTTCTCGTCGAAAAGTATTTCATCGAATTTCTTTTTCGCATCAAGATGCTCTACGAGGACGCCGTAAGCGGCTCGTTTGTCAAGCTCTTTGACCTGCAGCTCGGACATCTTCGAAACAAAGGCCGGCACGATAAGGCATTCGCTCCTTACAATATCGATGATCATATCGTCATACTCACAGCCAATAAAGCCTGCCAGTATTGAATCGAAAAGTATTTCCGGAACGGCGTTTTTGCCGGGTTCATAATGCTTATCTTTCAAAAACGCTTCGCTTACGCCTTTGAGAACTCCGTCGGCAGTTTTTTCGATCACCGTGATCGGAACCCTGGCATTATCCGACCGCTCGATCTTTGTTTGCTGAAAGAACGTATCGAACCGATCATCGCACTTAAAAAAAGTATCCTTCTTGATCCAGCTGTCGCCATGTGAAATATAACTACGCGTATCGCCCTTTATTACTTTTTTATCTTCGGCTTCCGGTTCTTTATCAAACACCTCAAGCAAATATCCCGATGCATCTTCGGAGGGTTTATCGAATAAGTAAACTCGCTCCCACGACAGGTTCGTATCCCTTTCGATCAAAGACGCCACGCCCGCATCCTTCACAGAAGCGATATACTTTTCGCCCTTTTTGATAAGTTCGTTCGGTTCGTATTTAAGGCTCTTGCAAACTTTCGCGAATATCTGTTTTGCAAGCTCAGGATCCGATGGTGCCATCGCTTCGACCTCAATTGCCCTTCCGTTACCAAGCTGAGCGACACCGAAAAATACGTCGCGTATTCCGCCCGGCACCTTGGCATGCGCCCATTCGATCAGTGCATTTTTTACGCTGTATTGACCGGTCTTAACCTTCTCGGCACCGCCGACAGCAGCACGCTTGGAAAGAAGACGGAACGTCGACATCTTTTCAGGAGCGATGATGTATCTCCACTGAACGACTGCAACGACATGCTCCTTTACAGTAAGCTGGGCGGTAAGCATAATATCGCTATCGTCATTATAAAACCGCCATGACCCGTAGCTGGTCCATCCTTCACCGGCCGGAACCGATACCGAGATTCCCGTAAAATCCAGAACGTAAGGCTTGGAAAGTTTGATCGCCTGACGCCGGATAACAAGCAGATGGCCGGCCAGCAGACTAAACGCAAAAATAATAAACAGCGTAACTTCCGCAAGGGAATATTTCGTTTTAAATGATTTCTTCTTCATAAGATATAGGCATACATTCTAATTGATTCGTTCTTATTTGCAAGATTCCTGATGCCGCGTTTGGCAATTAATTTAATCCGCTAAACAAACCCGACTTGATGTCATCATAACATAGACAAACTCTATTTGGCCGTGATAAAACCGGCCCAAGCCGAAATCCCGATCTACCGGAAAACCGTCAACTCCGAACTAAATGAATACCTACGGCATTAATTTCAAGATATTGCGTTTTTATGCCGATTATCCAAGAGGAGATATATTAAAGCTGTATGAGGTAAATATGAAAGAATCGCAACTGCTTAAACTTGATCAGGCCGTCCAGCTCCTTTGTGATGCTGCAGATGCCAATAGTTCTGCTGTGGTCAGCTATCTCAAGGATGGAAGATGGCAGATCGCAAATTCAACTTTATCCGAAGTTACCGGCAACGGCCTGGAAATTGGGATTACCCCAGAAACCGAAAACGATGTTGCGTCGCTGCCCGTTAATCAGCCGGTTGGTATCTCCCTGAAATTCAAGCACATAAAATATATCTTTGAAACACGTGTAACCGCAGTTGGTCAGGACATAAATGCCGATGCCAACAAGAGTTACACTCTTGCTCTTCCTGACAGAATAGAGATGATGCAGCGGAGAGCATACTCGCGGATTCCAGCGCCAAGATCTATGAACGTAAACGTAACGCTCTGGCATCGCGGATATAACGACTCCCAAATCAACGCACCCAGCGAGGATTACTGGCAGGGGAATTTAGTCGATCTATCGGCGGGCGGGCTTATGATGTCCATAAAAGACGATTCAAGCCAGTATTTCAGCCAAAATCAATACCTCGGGCTCCAATTTACCCCGACGTACTACCAAAAACCAATAACACTTGAAGGCAAGATCAATCGCCTTAAACAGTGCGATGAGACCGGCAGACTATATATCGCCGTTGAGTTCCTGGGCCTGGAAGCTTCAAGCGAAGGCCGAGAGAAGATACATCGCCTGATTAGTATTGTAAATTCGTATTCCATGCAAAATAAGGGGCTCGGAGACCAGAGCGCCGCCCAGGAAGCCGCTGGCTTGGCTGATGTCAATGCTAATACCAAGGCTCTCGAACGAGCAGCAGAATTCTCAGAATGATCACCCTGCTGCCATGAAACTGCAACTCCTTAAGTGGCAATGACTTACGTATAGACTGAGCTGCATAACACCTTTCAATGCAATCATTTACGCGCAACCCTTTGTACCGCTACGCGCAACTCTTAGCACCGCTACGCGCAACTCTTTGCACCGCAAAACCTTTTGAGCAACCATTTACGCGCGACCATTTCGCCTTATGATCGTCTTGAACGCAGCAACTTGCGCGCGACCATTTACGCGCAACCCTTTGTACCGCTACGCGCAACTCTTAACATCGCTACGCGCAACTCTTTGCACCGCAAAACCTTTTGTGCAACCATTTACGCGCGGCCATTTCGCCTTATGATCGTCTTGAACGCAGCAACTTGCGCGCAATCATTTACGCGCAACCCTTTGTACCGCTACGCGCAACTCTTTGCACCGCTACGCGCAACTCTTTGCACCGCAAAACCTTTTGAGCAACCATTTACGCGCGACCATTTCGCCTTATGATCGTCTTGAGCGCAGCAACTTGCGCGCAATCATTTACGCGCAACCCTTTGTACCGCTACGCGCAACTCTTAGCACCGCTACGCGCAACTCTTTGCACCGCAACACCTTTTAGCGAAACCATTTACGCGCGACCATTTACGCGCGACCATTTCGCCTTATGATCGTCTTGAACGCAGCAACTTGCGCGCATGCTGTCAGCGGACATCAAAGAATAACACGCCACTTCTTTGCTTGTGATTTCAATCACAATTAAGCGTCGGCAGCTTGCTCAAGTCCCATCATGGCGGTAAGCCGATCGAACTCGTCGAGGGAATAGAACTCGATTATGATCTTTCCTCGTCTGCTGTTTTTGCGTGTTTTGATCTGTACCTTTGTGCCGAGAACACTTTGCAGCTTGTTCTCGAGATCGATGATGTTTGCCGGGCGTACCCTTGCCGGCCTTGGCTCTGTGGAGCTGCCCTCCAGGGATCGGCGGACCAGCTTTTCGACCTCTCGGACGCTCAGCCTGCCTGTCATTGCGCGGGCGGCGAGCTTTCTTTGTAAATCCGGGGTCGGCAATGCCAGGATCGCCCTTGCGTGCCCCATCGACAACTGATCGCTAACCAGCATTTCCTTGACTTCTTTCGGTAAACCCAGTAGCCGTAAGTAGTTGGCGACGACCGAGCGGTCCTCGCCAAGGCGTTTTGCGGTTTCTGTCTGGTTCAGGCCGAAGGCTTCCTGGTACTTTTGGTACGCAAGTGCCCTTTCGATGGGATTGAGGTTTGTGCGATGTATATTCTCTACAAGCGCCAGCTCGAGCATCTCTTCGTCGGATGCATCCCTTACCAGCGCGTCTATCTTTTCAAGCCCTGCCAGCTTCGACGCGCGGAGACGTCTTTCGCCTGCGATCACCTGGAAGCCTGTTTCGGTTTTGCGGAGCAATATCGGCTGGATCAGGCCGTTGACTTTGATGGATTCGCACAGATCGTTTAGCTCTGCATCGTTCCAGGTCATCCTCGGCTGATACGGGTTTGGCTCGATCTGGTCCATTGGGACGTGCTGGATGGCGTTTCTTGCCTCAATGTCAGGGGGGAACTCTATTTTTTCGGTGGTTTCTTCGGCTTGGCCGTCGCTTTCGACGCTGCCAATGGTGGCCCTTAAGAGTGATTCAAGTCCCCTGCCAAGGTGTCTCTTTTTTTCTTTTTTTGCCATGTCTCGCTCCTTCGAATTCAAAAGGTTCCGTTTTGTATAATGTGTCCCTATTTAGCACAAAACCTTTTTAGTTGCCAGAAGTTTTTTATTTTTATTAAAAATGTTTCACGTGGAACGCGCTGCGTCACAAAACTGTTTCACGTGGAACACCGTTCGGTTCACTCACGGCAGGCGGCAGGGCGGTTGCGGGCATTACTTGTTAGTTATAATTACATCTAACTCTTTTTAATTGGTCCTCCATTTATGCACTTTCATGCGCGTTTTTGTTCATAATTGCGCATAATTGTTCGTTTTTGTTCATAATTGTTCATAATTGTGTTTTTTGGTCATCGTTTTTAGGCTTTAAACGCGACTTTCCTCATTTTTGGCCCAATAAAGGGGGCGTTTTTTAAAAACACGTTTTTTTTGCCATATTTTCGATTTTCAAAGATCCAAGTTGTAACTGCCTTCAGGCAGAAAAGCTCTCGATCCGTTAGTTGTCTCAGTAAAGCCATATTCAATCGTATCATTTTTTAATGTCCCAACCTGTATCATAACTGTAACATTTTTGCGCTATTCTAACGCTGTAACTTGCGACGCTGTCGCTGGGACTTGATCTTCTGATCTGAACCTGGCCCTGCTGGGACTGTGCTCTGTAGATCCTTCGGCTCCGCTCAGGATGACCTACGGTCATATTATACACTATATATGTAACAAGTCAAGTGAGTTTGATAGAAATAAAACTTTTTATTTCTATCAGTGATTCGTGACTCGGGACTCGTGATTCGTGGTGGAGCCCGCCGTTGGCCGATAGGGCGGAGTGCTGCAACCAAAAAAAGGAACCACGAATGGACACGAATGAACGCTAATAAAAGGAGCCTGTATGGAGTGGCGGGATTTTTCTCCGATTCACAGCAGATAAGATGAAAGTGATGCATGTGTTATTTTAACCGCAAAGGCGCGAAGGCGCAAAGAAGGGAAAATCCAACCTGCGGTTGGATTAAAAGGATATTTTTGCCACAGAGGATAAAGAGAGCACAGAGGCCACAGAGCTGCCTAATAGGCAGATAATCAATCTATTACTTTAGCTGTCTGAGCAATGCTATGTTCAAGACTCCATAAGTTTTCAAGGACAGAGAGGACACAGAGAAGAAACTAAAAGAGAATAAAAAGACCGAAACAGAGAACCCAAAGAGACAGTCACAAACAAAAACATGCCAATCCTCCATTGAAATGCGGCAATGGTTTACCTTATATGCTATGCCAAGAACCTAATTGGTCGTCAAGGAATGGATGCGATGGGTGATCCCTTTCTTCTAATATCGCATTAGCCTCAGAATTCAGTGATTCACAGAATTCTTCAATGGCTTTACGACCTTCCTCTACCTTCCTAAGTGATAGATGTTCGTCCCAATTAAACTCATAAGCATCTGTTTTGTGACCTAAATCAGGAACTTCTTTCGTATAGTGATGTGGTTTGCCATGTGCTAAGAGGTCTCTGAATTCTCCCGCTTTTTTGATAACCTGATATGGCCTTTCGCCTTTCTTGAAATTAAATTCCGGTAAATTTTCAGCAATTCTTTTAATCTTGCCTTCAATTCCCTTGTAGTCGGACTGATTGAAGAAAGTTTTTTCTTCCTTCCAAGCATACGGATCAAGGCATTCACCGAGGGAGTTGATAAAAGCCTCAAAAGCAAGATAGGCAGTAAGAAGTGATTGCATTAACAGATAGTATTGTTCCCGCTCATTGGTTTCCGCCATCTTTAGACTTTTGTTGGAAGCTTTCCATAGATACGCATGGGGATAAATGACCCCTTCGATTTTCATAGTTTTTTCTTTCCCATCATTCATCTTCTTTTTCCTTTTTCCATCTTTTCTCTCCTTCTTCCTTCTGATCATTTCTTGTATTCGCTGGCGTTCTTTGTCACTGAGAAACACAACTGTCATACAAGCTGTGATTAAGGCAACACCCAGCCGATCATACATATTCCAAGGAGTGCCATAAAAAGCTTTCCTGTCCAATACACAGTATACACAGACTGCTAACCAGGCACAAATAGCTACAATTTGTTTATTGTTTAGTTTCCTCATCATCCTTTAAAACCCTTCCATATGCTGTCATTATATCCGGAAGCTGCGCGGTTACAACAGGTTTATCTGCATGAAAAAGCATTAGGCAAATCCTAAGCACTAAATCCTAAACAAGCACTAATAACCAAAACTCGAATGACCCAAACAGTTCTGACTTCCGTCTACGCCTGAAGGCTTCGACGCGACAGGTCGTCAGAAGGGGGGCCGGCGGGTGAGTTTGCAGATTAATTATTAATTACGAATTACGAAAGAATGGAATTTTTCTTTATGAATGGATCCCAGCCTTCGCTGGGATGACAAATGCAGCAAGATCATTTCCGCGTGTGCTAAAGCACACCCTACGGTGGAGCAAGTTGTAATTGTAATAATGTAGATTCGACGCCTTCTGCGGGAATGACAAGACGTGGAGCAAGGAAATTATTAACAGCAACCCTGGCGGGGAGGTTTAATGATTAATTACGAATTACGAATTACGAAAGAATGGAATTTTTCTTTACGAATGGATCCCAGCCTTCGCTGGGATGACAAGACGTGGAGCAAAGAAATTATTAACAGCAATCCCGGCGGCGGAACATGGGATGTTCCGAGATATTAGGTTTTAGATATTAGATATTAACAGCAACCCCAGCCAAAGACCGGGGTACCTAAGGCATAAATTAATCAATTTGGAGGCCTGCGGTGCAGGCATTTTATTCTACGTTTACGAGTTTGTCTATTCCATAGGTTTGTGCGATCTTTGCGTTGGCAGCCTGTAGTTCATCCTTCGGTATTACCAGTGTCGGCTTGTCCATCTCAAACTCTATTACGTGGAACTTTGAATCATTCTCTGTCATCAGTGCTTGCTGCATGTCTTTTATTCCGGTGATCTCTACGCCGTTAACGGTTTTGACGACGAGTTGGTGGAGCTTCTGGTAGCCGAGGTTGATATCGGCTGGGAGGACGTAGCTTAAAATCACGATGTCCCTGCGTTTATCGGTGGGTTTATAGGCGTCGTTTTTGTAGTAGTTGTAGATGTGCGGTCCTATCTTGCCTGCCCAGTCGTCGCCCCACATCGAGAAATAGTCGCGTGATAGTTTCTGGAAGATGAACCCTGCGACGATCATGTACTGCGGCTGTTTGTCGTATTCGTAATACGGTATCAGCATTTTGTCGGCTTTGAAGGTTTTCGCGACGGCCTGCAACTGTATTTCTTTTCCGTCGCGCCAAACTGTCAGCGCGATCTGCTCGCCTACATTTTTGCTTGCGATGAGGTGCCTGTATGATGTTTGCTCGAACTGGGGGTGAACGAATCGGCCGTATGCGTCGAGCTGGTTGCCGTCGATGGCAAGGAGGCAATCGTCTTTTTGCAGGATGTCGGAGGCGGTTCCGAGGTTAAATACCCTTTCGATGTATACGCCGTGCATCAGGCCCTCGGGCATCTTTAAGTATCTTCTGATAGCGGGGTCAAGCAGGGCCGAGATGGCAAATCCGACAACGGGTATCGAAGTGTATTGCGGCTGTCGAGCGCTGGCGAGGAACCTGTTTATTGTCACCGACGGTATCAAGCCCGCTTCGCCTTTGTTGTTCGTCCGGCATGCGATGCCGATGGCTTTTTGCCCGTTGAAAAAGATCTGGCCGATGGATGTTTTTTTCGACGTGTTGCTTAGAACGAATTGTATGTATGACGCGTATGACGTTTGCGAGCCTTGTACTTCGGCTTTGCTGAGGTAGCCTCTTCCTGTGGCGATGTTGCCCGAGGCCGGGAGCCAGTAGTACTTTAGCTCTGCGCCTTTTGAATAGTCCTCAACAAACTCAATCGGTACAAGCGGGGCGGCCATTGCGTTTTTGTCAAGCTCGATCAGGCAGAGGTTTGTTTCGTAGTCGATGAGTTTTATTTTGGTCGGGATGTATTCGTTCTGGCCGAAGACGCGGGCCTTTATGAGTCTTGCGTCGACGATGTTCTTGGCTGGGGTGATGACCTGGTATGGTCCGACGGCGATGCCTGCGCCTATTCGTTGTGTGATGTCGGAATATTTCCACGGCTGTATCTGGACGTAAGGGGCGGCTGAGATATTCAAAAATACTATCGAGCTTTTCATCTGTTCGCTAAGATCGAGTCGTTCGTTTTCTTTAACGGCAGCGGTTTCCGTGCATCCTGCGATCGTTACAAACGCAAGTGCTGTCAGTGCTGTTATCGTTGCCTTATAACTCTTAAGTTACTCTCCTTATTGGTTTGTGCGGGCACGTTATATTTTTTTAGTATTTCGGGATGTCGTTGTTTCGCTTTTTCGTTGTCGAGTATCAATGCTGTGGCGCTTCCCATGAATTCTATTGTGCAGAATTTTCCGGAGTTTGTTTCGAATGCGGTTTGTACGTCCTGGGCCGACCTGATGGTTTTTCCGTTTATCGATTCTACGACTTTGTTTTTGTATCGGCCGCAGTATGCGTTGACGTCATCCGGAAGCACCTCTGACAGGACGATGTATTCTTTTCTTTCCCTGTCGGTGTTTAGCTGGGTCGAGTTGTGGAACAGGTATCGCAGGTAGAACGGTATGTCCGCTATCCATTCCGGGCCCCAGTTCTCCAGGAAATTTCTGCTGAGCGAAACGAATGTCAGGCCTGCGTAGACGTAATACTTGGGCGGTTCGTCGAAGAGCTTCCAGTAGGCCAATACGGTTCTGTTCAGTGCTACGGTTGCGGTTGCGTTTTTTAATTGTCCGTCGCGGTAGAACTGGAGCTCAACGGTTTCGCCAAGCTGTTTTTGCTCGATGACTTCCGACATGTGAAGCGTCAGGTCGTATATTTCTATCATTGCGTCGTTGTCTATGGGGTAGTCGTCGACTTTTATCAGTACGTCGTTTTTCTGCAGAATGTCTTCTACGGTGCTGTTGATCAGTACGTCGGTTATGATGACTCCCTGCTGGGCGTCGGGAACTTTTAGATATTCGGCGTAGCTTTTGTTGTGGAGGGAAAGATTGAAGATGAATCCGACCGAGCCGAATCCGTCGTAAGTTCCGTCGTCGATGTCTTTCAGGAAGTGGTCTATTATCGTTGTCGGTATCATGTAGCCGATGTTCTCGGCCATGGTGAGGCCCTGAAAAGCGACGCCTACGACTTTGCCGTCCTGCAGAACGGGTCCGCCGGAGTTGCCGGGGTTTATTGCTGCGTCTGTTTGTATTACGAGGTGCGAGTCGGCGCGTGTGTGAGCGTAGACGTCCATCTGTATTCTGCTAACGACGCCTTTCGTGACCGAGACCTGTTTTCCGCCGACCGGGAACCCGTAAGTGTTGACGGCTGTGTTTACTTTCGGTATTCCTCCGATCGCAAGCGGGACGGTCGAGTCGAAGAATGTTTCGTCTAAAACTTTTATGATCGCCAGGTCGCAGTCATGACCGACAAACTCTACTTTTGCGGGATAGCGTTTTGCGATGTTCTGCTTTTTAACCTCGATGTATTTGTTATTGCTTACGTTGTGCGCGTTAGTGAGTATCCGGTTGCCTTCGATGACAAACCCTGAGCCGGTTCCCTGGCCCATTGACATTTGTTTCCAGGGAGTTATGAAGTCGAAGTCCTGGGCGACGCTTCTTATCATTACGACGGAGTTTTCTAACGTTGCACTGGGCGCCTGGTCGAACACGCTTTGCGCGTATGCCGGCAGGTTGGCGACAAAAATAACGGCAAAGATAACGGGTATACGTCTGATTTTTTTGTAGTTTATTCTTTTCATGTTTTGCCTTTAACGCTTGAACGATATTTACAGCAGTTCATTATATATGGTTGCTTTTTGCATGCCAGCTAAAAGCTGTCACTGTTAGTTTTTATTTTCGAGATCTGTTATTTGTTTCTGCAGCCGTCGTGTCAGGTTCGGTATGTTCGCTGCAGGGGCCAGCTTTAGGGCCTTTTTGGCGGTAGCCAGGGCTTCTTGTTTTTTGTTGTTTGCTGCAAGTGCAAGGGCCAGTGCTTCGAGCGATCTGGGGTTTCGTTGTTCCGTAATCCGGGCGGCGCGCGTTGCGATGGCCAACGCTTCTGTTTTGTCATGTTCGCTGCTACCGTCCAACAGGAGTATTTTCGCAAGCGAGATCATCGGGTTTACATAGTCGTCTTTTAGCTCGATGGCTTTTCTGAAGTTCTCGGCTGCTTTGTCATATTGCTTCGATAGCAGAGAGAGGTTGCCAAGGTTATTGTATGCTTTGGGATAGTTTTCATCGATGGCGATCGCTTTTCTGAAATGCTCTGCGGCTTTATTGAAGTTCTTTTGTTTCGAATAGAGGTTTCCAATATTCAGATGCGTCGAAGCACGGCCCGGGACGATCTGCAAGGCTTTGTTGTAGTTGACGAGTGCTTCGTCAATCTTTCCCCGCGATAACATGATGTCGCCGATGTTTCTATATGCTGTTGCATATTCCTTTATCTGAACAGCTTTGTTGTAGTTTTCGAGTGCCTTTTCTATGTCTCCCTGTTTTTCAAGAGCACATCCCAGGTTGTTATATGCAACGAAGTTGTTGTCTGTTACCTCGACAGTATGGGCAAACAGCGTAACTCCGTTAGTGAAATATTCGACCTGTATTCTTGTTAATATTATCAGGGCTGTGACGACGATCATGGCGCCGATGCAGCAGGCGGTTTTGGCCCTGAACCTGTCGCATATATCCCTGGCAGCCATCGACAGCATTAGCGAAAGCCCGATCATGGGTATGTATGTGTATCTGTCTGCCATTGACTGGTATCCTACCTGGACGAGACCGATGACCGGTATCAGTGTGCCGAGGTACCATAGCCATCCGACAGAGAGGTATGGTTTTTTTCTGGCGTAATAGATCGCTGTTGCAGAGATGGCGATCAATACTATAAGGGCGACGGCTGTCTGCAGCAGTGAGATGCTGTTGCCGGGGTGCGGATATAGAATGGCCAGATCCTTCGGGACGAACATCTTTGTTATATAGCCAACGCAGCTTACGATGGCGTTTTGAAGCCTCACAATAAAAGACAGATCGCCGACGGCCTGGGTTGCACCGGATTTAGTTTGTACGATCATGGTAACTATGCACGAGGCGATAGAGATCAGGAACAAGGGTGTTTTTTCAATGATCGCTTTTGATCCAAACCTTTTCAATGGCCAAAAGTCCAGCAAGAGCAGAACGAAAGGCAAAGTAACGATCATCGGTTTCGCCATCAGGCCCAGGCAAAAGAGCAGGGCGATAATGAAGTAACGTTTTACGGAAGGTTTTTGCGTGTACTTAATAAAAGCTATTGTCGCGAGCATCCAGAACAGACCGCTTAAAACGTCCTTTCGTTCGGCGATCCATGCAACGGATTCTACACGCAAGGGATGCACGGCAAACAGCATCGCGCAAAAAACGCTTGCCCATGTCGCACCGGTTAGCGTTCTTAATATCCAGAACAATAAAAGAACGTTTGCGATGTGTATCACCAAACTGTGAAAGTAATGTCCCGTTGGGTTGTCGCCGAAGAGCTGAAAATCTGTCATGTGGCTTATCCATGTAAGCGGATGCCAGTTGCTTGCGTAGGTTGTTGTAAACGCCCATACTATCGAATCTTTTGTAAGCCCTGCCTGAACATTTTCATTATCGGTTACATATTGGACATCGTCAGAGCCGACGAAATCGTTGCCTCTGATCGGCTCAAAGGCTATTAAGGTCACAGCCGCGAGCAGAAGCAGGATCAATAGTGTTTGGCGGTTTTGATCTATTATATCCATTAGCTAAAGTCATAATGTTTTCTGACGTCTTTTTTTATCTCCCATATACATTCAAGCCCTTTGGGGAAAGTCACCATGTCGCCGGGGCCGAAGGTGACGGAAGCTTCGCCGGCAGGGCGGTCGATAACTGTGACCTCTCCTTCGAGAATCAAACATGTTTCGCTTTGTGTATAGTCCCAATCGAAGGTGCTTACCTGGCATTCCCAGATCGGCCATTGTTTGCAGACTGAAATTTGCTGGTCGTTTGGTTTTTCAACGACGATATCTTTTGCTGTCGGCATAATAATTCCCCTTTATATTTTTCTTGTTATTGGCGTTTTTCCTTCGTTTTGTTGTTTTTTTCCGGGCGTGCTTCGGCCGGCGTCAACATAACTTTGCAGCAGGGCGGTTAGCTCTTTTACTTTTTCAGGATACTTTGCCTGCAAGTTAGTTTTTTCTTCAATATCTTTTTCAAGATCGTAGAGCTGCATCGGCGGAAAGCCTTTTATCTCTTTTCTGTCTTCTCGCGGATAGCTCCATCCGCCTGAGCCCGGGCCAAGTATAAGCTTCCACTTTCCGCTGCGTATCGAGAAAAATCCGTGTGCGGAGTGATGCACGGTCCCTTCTCTAAGCGGTGTTTTATTTTTCCCAAGCAGGGCAGGCAAGATGCTTACGCTGTCTTCGCCTGCGTTGTCGGGCAGATCGTAATCGACGATATCGGCAGCGGTTGCCATTAAATCGGTAAGGCAGATGGTTTCATCGCATACTGAGCCGGGTTTGACCTTCGCGGGCCATTTTGCGACGAACGGTATCCGGTGGCCGCCTTCGAATATGTCGGCTTTGTGACCCCTGAAGACATAGCTTGGGTCATGTCCGTGTTCTTCCAAATACTCAAAATCGGCGCCCGGCGTCGCTCCGTTGTCGCTTGTAAATATGATAAGTGTGTTTTCTTCAAAGCCTTTGCGCTTTAGAGCTTTTATTACCTGGCCAACGGTCCAGTCGACCTGCAGGATAAAGTCGGCCCATTCGTTGAGACCGCCTTTGCCTTGAAACTCTTTGGCGGGCATTATGGGTTTATGAGGTGCGGTCAGCGGGAAGTATAAGAAGAAGGGTTTGTCGGTTGACTGTCTTTCGATGAAACCGACTGCCTTTTTTGTCAATTTCGGTAAGACATCAATGTGCTTAAAGTCCGGCGAGATCGGTCCTTTGCGCCAAAAAGCTTTGCCGCCGGCTTTGTCAATTATTCTGTCGGGCACGGCGGTCGCCATGTCATTTTCAACATAGACATACGGCACCATATCCAGTGAGGCTGGGATGCCGAAATAATAATCGAATCCGCGAGCAGTCGGGCCGTTGGTTACGGGTTTGCTAAAGTCAACGTTCTTTTGATCGAGTTTCCAGTCTTCTGTGTCTGCATTTTCATTGTTAAGATGCCATCCTAAACCAAGGTGCCACTTACCGACACAGCCGGTGTTGTACCCGTTTGCTTTCAGCATCGAAGCAACTGTCATTCTGTCAGGCTTTATCAGCGGTTTCGACCATCCGTTGAGTACGCCGCGTTTCATGTGTGTTCGCCATGAATATCTGCCCGTTACCACGCCGTAACGTGTCGGGGTGCAGACCGCTGAGCCTGAGTGGGCATCGGTAAAGGCCATTCCTCCATTGGCGATGGAATCAATATTTTTGGTATTGATCTGGCCATTTTCGTTAATGCTGGAAACGTCACCATAACCCATGTCGTCGGCAAGGATGTAGACGATATTAGGTTTTTTATTTGACGAACCGTTTATCGGTTTCTCCTGGCATCCGCTGGTAAGTATTGACAGTGCGCTCACTGAAGCGGCTGTGATGGATGCTTTTTTTAAAAACTGTCTTCGTGTCTGCATAATCATTTCCTTCTCTTGGTTTTCATTATTGGCGTTTTCCCGGTATTTTTCTGTTTTGCTCCGGGAGTGCTTCTTCCTTTGTCTACATAACTTTGCAAAAGGTCGGTTAGCTCTTTAACCTTTTCGGGATACTTATCGTGAACGTTATTGGTTTCTTTAATATCTTTTTCAAGATCGTACAACTGTATCGGAGGTAATCCCTTCATCGAATCTTTTCCCGGACGCGGTTTGCTCCAGCCGCCCGAGCCGGGGCACAGCAAGAGTTTCCAATTTCCCTTACGAATTGAAAAACTGCCGTTCATAGAGTGATGCACCGTCGCTTCTCGAAGCGGCTTGCTGTATCTTTTACCAAGCAACACAGGCAAAATGCTTACGCTGTCTTCGCCTGCATTATCAGGCAGCTTGTAGTTTGTTATATCCGCAGCCGTCGCCATCAGGTCCGTAAGGCAGATGGTTTCATCGCTCGTAGAGCCTGGTTTGATCTTGCCGGGCCATTTTGCAATGAACGGTATCCGGTGCCCGCCTTCGTATACGTCGGCTTTTGCTCCCCTTAAAATACCGCTTGGGTCGTGACCTTTTTTCTCAAGCGCGTTGAAATCGGCTTTCGGCGTTGGCCCGTTGTCGCTTGTTAATATGACCAGCGTGTTTTTATCAAAACCGTTTTGTTTTAATGCCTTTAGTATCTTACCGACGGTCCAGTCGACCTGCAGAACAAAGTCGCCCCATGCGTTTAGCCCGCTTTTGCCTTTGAACTGGTCGGTTGGCATAAGCGGCACGTGCGGGGCCGTTAGCGGGAAGTATAAAAAGAACGGTTTGTCCTTTGATTGTCTTTCGATGAACCCGACTGCCTTTTCGGTTATTTTCGGCAGCACACCATCGATCTCAAAATCAGGCGAGATCGCTCCTTTGCGCCAGAACCGTTGTCCGTCCGATCCATCTATGATCCTGTTGGGGACAGCGGTTGGCATACCGTTTTCTACATAGACATACGGCGTCATGTCCAGCGAGGCTGCGATGCCGAAATGATAATCGAATCCGCGAGTCCTCGGCCCGTTGGTTATCGGCTTGCTAAAGTCAACGTTCTTTGCATCCATCATCCAGTTGTCAGTGTCTGCATTTTTGTTGGTAAGATGCCATTCCCAGCCGAGATGCCATTTACCAACACAGCCGGTGTTGTACCCATTGGCTTTCAGCATTGAAGCGACCGTCATTCTGTCAGGCTTTATCAGCGGTTTGTGCCAGCCGCCATATACACCTCTTTTTAAATGGGTTCGCCATGCGTATCTTCCCGTTACCACGCCGTAGCGTGTTGGGGTGCAGACGCCAGAGCCTGAGTGTGCATCGGTAAAAGCCATCCCCGCTTTGGCGATGGAGTCAATATTTTTGGTATTGATCTTTCCGTTCTCATTAAAGCAGGAAACGTCACCATAACCGAGATCGTCGGCAAGGATGTAGACGATGTTAGGTTTTCTATTTGACGTTTCCGTCATCAGGTTCTCCTGGCACCCACTGGTCATCATTGAAATTGCGCTCAGCGAGGCGGCTGCGAGGGATGCTTTTTTTAGAAACTCTCTCCTTGTCTGCATGTAAATATCTCCGTTTTGAATATTAACAGCCGGCTGCCCGGCAGTGATTATACATGTTTTTGCCGAATATGCCCGAACTTTTTCGGTTATAGGACGCCAGGCCGGTTTTAATTAAGACGGGGGTGTTTTTGTGCCGATACCGCTAAATGATAACGGATCATGAAAGGCCCGTAAGTATGATAATATCGCTGCGAAACAATTTTATGGTAAGCAATGCAATACGTAACCTTAATATCAATATGGATATGTATGCCAAATCCCTTTTGCGTTTGTCTACGGGCCTGCGGATCAACAGCGCTGCCGACGATCCCGCGGGATCTGCCATCGCAAGCCAGTTTGAAAGCGATATCGCATCTTTGCGTCAGCAATCGAAGAATACCGAGCTGTCTCTAAGCAGTCTCCAGACCAAAGAAGGAGCTCTCAGTGCGATGCAGGATACGTTATCGCGAATGCAGCAACTCGCAAACCAGGCCGCGACGGGAACCTATTCTGCCGCTCAACGCAATATTATGAACAATGAGTTCGAGCAGCTAAAAGAAGAGTACGCATGGATATCTAACAGCACGGAGTTTAACGGCAACCCTCTGTTTGGAAAAATCGACTTAAACCCTCAAGACAGCCAAGAGCCGTCGACGGATCCTTTTGCAGGTATCTCTTTAAACGATATGGCATCTGCTAACGAAGCGATGGAAAGCCTTAAAGGCATGATCGAGGACAAGAGCTTTCAAAGGTCAACGGTCGGTTCAAACATGAACCTCGCCGAGAGCAAGATCCAGCAGCTTGACATGCAGGCCGAGAATTTATCCGAGGCCAAATCGCGGATCACCGACATCGACTTTGCCGAGGAAATAGTCAATCTGACGAAAAGCCTGGTGCTTGTTCAGGTGAGTATCGCGGTAATAAAAACCGCCAACGAAATGTCTAAAATGGTCTTGAAACTGCTGAATTAGCCTTTCTTTTACGTATTATCCATATCAACACGTAAAAAAAACCACTATAAAAAGAACTTTCCTTTGCGCCAGCCGTATGGGTTTGGACGAAAGGCTTTTAATTAAGTTTTCTCCCCTCCTGGGAGTGGGGCACCTTGTGTGCCCTGCTCCCTATTTTTTTATCGGCATATTGCAATGCCTAAAGATAAACCTATACTGACACCCTATGCAAAATTCAGATCTGGAACAATTTAAAGCTTGGTTTGCAAAGTATACAGCCTCGCATTTTGGCGATGACGCCTATATCAATGCTAATCTTCAGCTTAAAAAGGATCACTCCGCACGAGTTTGCGACGAAATGGACCGTCTTGTCGATAAGCTTGGATTTAACGATAATGATAAATTGATCGCCCGGACAGCGGCGCTGCTTCACGATGTGGGACGGTTCCCGCAGTTCGTCAAGTATCAGACGTATATGGATCCGCGGAGCTGCGATCATTCCTGCCTTGCAGTGAAAGTGCTGAAAGAGAACGATGTTCTGAGCGGGCTAAGCGATGCCGAGCAGCAGATCATACTGACATCGATCCGGCTGCACGGACAAAAACTGCTTCCGGACGATCTGGATGACAGGACCGCATTATTCGCAAAACTGGTTCGCGACGCCGATAAGCTTGACATATTTCCTTTGGTTCTCGAGGGGTTCAAGACCTACCTTGCCGACCCGAATAGTTTTTTGCTTGAATTTGAGCTGCCCAACGATCCCTTTTGCTCCGACGAGATCGTCGACGCAGTTATTGACGGCAAGCTTATAGAATACAATAAGTTACGTACGATGAATGATATGCGGATGCTGCAATTGGGGTGGGTTTACGATATTAATTTTGCCCCGTCGTTCGAGAGGATCGACGAGCAGAAATATCTTGAGCAGATCGCCGAATACCTTCCAAAAACACCGCAAACCGAAAAGGCCCTCGAGTGCGTCTTAAAATATGTCGACGAGCACATTCGATAAACTTGCCCTTGACAGAAGCCCACATGGTAATTAACATGTCTCTTTCTCGAACAAAAAATGAAAGGAAAGCAGATGGCTAACGTTATTTTACAAACAAATATTCCCGAAACAAACGCCGCGCACGGTAAGGTTCGCGATATATACGATCTTGGCGATAAGCTTTTGTTCGTGGCATCGGACAGGATAAGCGCTTTTGACAGGATCATGAAGACGGGCATCCCTTATAAGGGGCAGGTCCTGACGCAGATATCGAAGTTCTGGTTCGAGCTGCTTGCCGACGTCGTCGATAGCCATTTGATCACCGACGATGTAAGCAAGTACCCGGCGCCTTTCTGCGATCACGCCGACCAGCTCACCGGCAGAAGCATGCTCGTTAAGAAAGCCAAGGTCCTCCCCGTCGAATGTGTTATCCGCTGTTATATCACCGGCTCCGGATGGACAGAGTATAAAAATGACAGGACCGTTTGCGGGATAAAGCTTCCTGCCGGTTTGAAGCAGTGCCAAAAACTTGACGAGCTTATCTTCACCCCAGCGACCAAAGCCGAGATCGGCGATCATGACGAAAATGTCGACTTCAAAACATGCGTCGATATAATCGGCATCGAAGCCGCCGAGTACGTTCGCGATAAGAGCATTGCGATCTTCAACAAGGCAAGCGCCCACGCAGAGAGCAAGGGCATCATACTTGCAGACACGAAATTCGAGTGGGGCGTTACCGATGACGGCATCATTTTGATCGACGAAGTTCTTACGCCGGACTCGTCACGGTTCTGGCCCGCCGATAAGTACGAAGCCGGCCGAGATCAGGAAAGCTATGACAAGCAGTTTGTCAGAAACTATCTGGAAGAGATCGGCTTTGACAAATCCGGCGACGGCGTTGAGCTGCCGGACGAGATCGTTGCAAAGACCTCGGCAAAATATATCGAAGCCTACGAAGTGCTGACCGGCAAAAAGTTTGAAGTCCAGGCAACGTAACTGCCAATGGCTTAAACTACGAACCGCAAATGCGCAGGCGGCTCTGCTTTATAGGCTCCATGCCTTTGCAAAGTTCTCGAAACTTCTGTCATAAGAAGCTTCGGCTTCCGGCGGGAAACAACATCCGGGCAGTTGCTTGCTCGCGAGGTGGTATTGTATACAGTCGCAGCAGACGCCTTGCCTTTCACAGCTTGTGTATGTGCAGGTGCAATCTTTTAGGTTTTCATCTTTTTTACATTCCATTTACAATTCCTCCGTTTATATAATGTACACTTAAGCGAATAATGAATCACATAGTTATCTGCCTAAAGGCCGTTTACATTCCACGTCGTATCCTCCGTTTAGGTTGTTTTTTCTGTTATGCTTTCGTTTATCGATTCGATGAACAGTTTTGTGAGTTTTTTCGCAGGCCATGTTTTATGTGCGAGCCGGGCATTCGATTCGCACCACGGTATTATAAGCGGAAGCAGTATTATTCCGCCGGCCTTTTCGTCGAGCTTATCGCACATTGCTATAAACGCATCCGCAATACTAACCGGCAGCTTCACCGATTCGGGAGTTTCGGGCGTTTCTTTGCCGCATGTCGACGCATCGGAAACGGTTAGCAATTCTCTGCATACCAGGGGGCGTTTGTCGTAGATGGCGCATTGCTCGTCAAGCAAAAACGGGCAGGTTATTTCGAGTTCCTTGTACCAGCCGGAAATATCCGAAAGCGTGTTCTCCAGCGATTTGTCATCGCCGGATGCAGCAGCGGTAAAATTGTTCGCCTGTATCTTTTCTATCGCAGCCAGTGTGCTCCTTAGTACGGGCTCTTTGTGTTCCATCGGCATCGAAGCTATGTGGCTGTCTATCACGAACGCCTCTGGCGCTATCGACGGGACGATATAGCTGCAGCACTTACAGCACTTCGCTTTGCACGAGACTTCTGTGCCGTTTTTGCCAAGTCGCCCAAGAGTGTCATTTACGATAGCGTCGCACAGCTTCCATGCCGGAGCAACCATCTCCATCAAGGTCGCCTGACAATCGATCGCTCCGAAGCGAAACGAAAGAGTGTCCCCGTTTGCGGGTATCTTCACATCGAAGACACCCATGTCGTCTTTGGGCTTTTGGTTTGAATCAAAAAATTGTATTGGGACATCCGTGCTCATTTTTTCGTACCATAAAAAAACGCCGCCGGGCGAACCCGACAGCGTTAAAAGTTTATTGCTTAGCCTGCAACCAGCTCTGCGACAAGATCGCCAACTTCGCTGGTGTTGTATCCCATTTGCCCGGCTGCTAACGATTTTAGCTTTGTGCCGGTTACGGTCTTGACCGCTTCTTCGATCTTGGCGCCTGCTGCATCTTCGCCAAGTATTTCGAGCATCATCTGTGCCGAGCAGATCGCTGCCAGCGGATTGATGACGCCTTGACCTGTGTACTTCGGTGCCGATCCGCCGATAGGCTCGAACATGCTGACGCCTTCCGGGTTGATGTTGCCGCCGGCTGCGATTCCCATGCCGCCCTGTGTGATCGCGCCCAGGTCGGTGATGATGTCGCCGAACATGTTGCCGGTTACGATAACGTCAAACCATTCCGGGTTCTTGACCATCCACATGCAGGTTGCATCGACGTGGTAGTAGTCCCTGCGGATGTCTGCGTATTCTGTTTCGCCCATCTCGATGAATGCTCTTTCCCATAGGTCGTAGTTGTATGTCAGTACGTTTGTCTTCCCGCAAAGTGCCAGCGTGTTCTCTTTGCCGACGCCGCGGGCTTTTTTGCCGTGCTTTTTGGCATACTCATATGCGTACTTCAAGCATCTGTCCACCTGGAAGCGGTTATATACCGCCGACTGAACGGCTACCTCGTTGGGTGTTCCCTTTAATGAGAAGCCGCCGGTACCGGTATAAAGGTCGCCGGAGTTCTCACGGACGACAACATAGTCGATGTCCTCAGGGCCCTTGTCTTTCAGCGGACACTCAACGCCGGGGAAAAGTTTTACCGGGCGAAGGTTGATGTACTGATCAAGCGCGAAACGCGTCTTCAGCAGGATCCCTTTTTCCAGGATACCGGGCGCAACATCAGGATGACCGATCGCACCGAGCAGGATCGAGTCGAACTTGCGAAACTCTTCGATAGCGCTATCCGGGATCGTCTCGCCCGTCTTCATGTATCTTTCGCCGCCGAAATCGAACTCGGTTAGGTTAACCTTAAACCCAAATTTATTGGCAGCAGCCTTTAAAACCTTTACTGCCTCAACAGTCACCTCCGGCCCGGTCCCATCACCAGGCATCACTGCGATATCATAACTTGCCATTGCTGCTTTCCCTTTCTATTTCTTTTATCCACTGATTACACAGATTTCACTGATTACTTTTATTTCCCACAAATTACATTTTTTTAATCGCTTTTTTTTAACCGCGGTTTCTTTAAAAAGCGATTTCTATTTATTCTTAATATGTTTTAGCAGCCCGCCGTCGTTGATTATCTCCAAAGCGAAGTCCGGCAGGGGCTTAAACTCTATTTTCGTTCCCTGTGTCTTATTATCGATTACGCCTGCGTCGTAGTCAACTTCAATATCGTCACCGTCTGCGATCTTGTCGGTAGCTCCCTCAAGCTCGATCACATAGTAGCCGCAGTTAATGCAGTTGCGATAAAATATTCTCGCAAAGGTGTCAGCGATAACGGTAGCGATCTTTGCTCCCTGTATCGCCCACACAGCGTGCTCCCTGCTGGAACCACCGCCGAAGTCTTCACCGCAAACGATTATATCGCCTGCTTTACATTTATCCATGAATCCGCCGTCAAGGTCTTCCATGCAGTGCGATGCAAGTTCCGCAACGTCATCGGTATTTAAGTACCGTGCAGGTATGATCTCGTCTGTGTTTACATGATCTCTTTTATATACATGTGCTGTTGCCATGATCTAAACCTCTTGTTACTTTCTTGTTAAATTCGCACTTCCTCGCGACCCTTATTAACAGAGTGTTTCCTAGATTTTTTAAGCTTTTCTTTACATAAGTTTTTAACTTCATCGGCACTAAGATCTTTTGCGACGGCCTCGGAAACCTCTCGTTTTATTATTTTGATATCACTGTAGCTCAGCCTATATCTCTCTTTTTTCAGTAAATGTACTACATACTTCTTTAACTCTTCAATACGCAGCTTTCTTACCCTAGACCGTACACTTCTAGTCGCATACCTTCCAGTTTGTGCACTTTCAGCCATAGATAGCACCGGAACTGGTACTGGCGATGGCTCTCTATACGGTACTGGCACCGGCTTTTTATCCGGAACTACAGTAGTTTTAACGGGGATACTCCGTGGATCCGTTAACTTACCCGTGACCGCACTTGCAGCAGCCGTCGCTGGGCTTGCAAGATAGACTTCGCTTTCCGGGCTTCCCATTCTGCCTACGAAATTTCTGTTAGTCGTGCTTACACATCTTTCACCGGCTGCGAGTATTCCCATGAAACCACCGAGGCACGCACCGCATGTCGGCGCTGAGACAACGCAATCGGCATCGTAGAATATTTCCGCGAGCCCTTCGTCTATACACTGCTTCCATATCACCGGTGTTGCAGGAACAACGATGGTTCTTATAGCAACCTTTTTGCCTTTGATTATCTCCGCAGCCACTCTAAAGTCCTCGATGCGTCCGTTGGTACAGCTTCCGATATAAGCCTGATCCATCTCTAAGCCTGCACACTCGGTTATAGTAGCCCCGTTGCTCGGAAGATGCGGCTTAGCGATCATCGGTTCCAATGCTGCACAATCGATCTCAACCGTCTGGCAATACTCTGCGTCAGCGTCGGACTCGTAAACTGTGTACTCGCTTTTATCTTTCAAACGTCCTTCGAGATATTTCTTCGTTGTTTCATCGAAAGCCATGATGCCGTTCTTGCCGCCCGCTTCGATAGCCATGTTCGTTATCGTCATGCGTGCTTCCATCGACATGCTCTTAATAGTATCGCCTACAAACTCCATTGCCTTATAGAGCGCGCCGTCAACGCCGACCATCGAGATAGCCTTCAAGATGACGTCTTTGCTGTAAACACCTTTGCCAAGCTTACCGGACAGTACGAACTTGATAGTCTCGGGGACCTTGAACCAAAGCTCACCGGTCGCTATCGCAGCCGCCAGGTCCGTGGACCCAACACCCGTACTGAACGCACCGAATGCGCCATACGTACACGTATGCGAATCGCCGCCAACGATAACCTCGCCCGGCCGAATGTGTCCCTGCTCCGGGAGTAACGCATGGCAGACGCCCACTCTTCCAACCGGATAATAATGTTTGATCTTGTGAGCTTTCGCCCAGGTATCAAGCCGTTTGTGCAGCTCTGCACTTTTAATATCCTTGGCAGGCTGAAAGTGGTCCGGCGTCACAACGATCTTTTCCGGATCGAATACTTTGTCCATACCCTCTGCCTGAAGCATCGATATCGCAGGCGGGGTGGTAACATCGTGACACATCACAATGTCTATCTTAGCATTTATCAAATCGCCGGCCCGCACAGAATCTTTCCCTGCGGCCTTTGCTAGTATCTTTTCTGTTATTGTCATACTCATTTTAAGTTCCTTTTATGTCTTTGTAGTCAGTGGATAGTTTTTATTTCTCCACAGATTTCACAGATTACACGGATTATTAATTAATCTGAAATTTCTTAACTTTTACTTTCCTCTTAAAGCCCCGAAGGGGCGAAAGAGCGCATAGCCGGGGGCGTAAGCCCCCGGTAAATAGTGCCGGCAACGCCGGCCTCCACGCAATTGACCAGAATGAAAATTCTGTTCAATTGCCTCGCGACTTGTCGCGGCCCGAAGGGCTAATACTTTTCCTAAAGAGCATCTTTGTAATATTTGTTCGCCAGTCTATTTTCAGTCACAGATTTTTAACTAACCTAAAATCTGTGTAATCCGCGTAATCCGCGGTTTCTTTTTTTTACGCTCCGCCATTTTCGTCGGATGCTACCATACGATTAATCGCATCGACGTAAGCTTTTGCGCTTGCTTCAATGATGTCCGTCGAGACGCCTCTGCCAATAAAGGATCGGTCGTCGCTTTTTATTCTTACCGTCGCTTCGCCCATCGCGTCTTTGCCTTCGGTGACCGCTTTTATCGTATATTTCTCGATCTTCGGCGAAAGCCCGGTTGCCTGCCTGATCGCTTCATACACAGCGTCTACCGGGCCGTCTCCACAAGCGGATGCCTGTTTTTGCTGACCCTTGACCAGAACCGTAACACTGGCAGCCGGCGGCTTTGACGTCTCGCAAACCACATGCATATATTCAAGCTCATACATCTGCTCTATCGCTCTTACTTCATCGGTTATGATCGCGATAAGGTCCTCGTCGAAGACTTCCTTT